>Ga0129317_1001690_pt1 | contig 15060 bp, 13 predicted proteins | sample Cm1ome_FD_94430 | JGI IMG/M metagenome (GOLD analysis project Ga0129317, IMG submission 94430) | Eastern black-and-white colobus group fecal microbial communities from Wisconsin, USA - Cm1105 metagenome | ecosystem: Host-associated > Mammals > Digestive system > Large intestine > Fecal | place...
AGGTGCAGCATGAACTGGGAGGCGTACCGGGACGCCAGGGGAGATTCATAACGATCTTTGGACATAACAGAAAACCTCCGAAAATTGTAGGGGCGATTGATGAATCGCCCCTACGGATTCGTTCAACGAATAATAATGGAATCGCGCTCGGGACCCACGGAAACGTAAGTAATGCGGCAGCCGATCTGCTGCTCCACATACTCCACATAGTTCCGGGCAGCCTCAGGCAGGTCCTCCCACTTGCGGACGCCGGAGATGTCGCACTTCCAGCCCGGCATGGAGGTCATGACGGGCTTGGCGTCGGGCAGGACGGCGGGGAAGGGAAAGCAGTCGATCTCCTCACCATTCAACTCATATCGGGCGCAGATGGGGATCTCGTCCAGATAGCTCAGCACGTCCAGCTTGGTCAGAGCGATGTCGGTGGCGCCCTGGCACTGGATGCCGTAGCGGGTAGCCACGATGTCGATGGGGCCTACCCGGCGGGGACGGCCGGTCTTGGCGCCGTACTCGCCGCCGGCCTCCCGGAGCTTCTCAGCCTCCTCGCCGAACCACTCGCAGGTGAAGGGACCCTCGCCCACACAGGAGGAGTAGGCCTTCACCACGCCCACCACCTTGTCGATCTTGGCCTCGGGATAGCCGGAGCCCACGGGGGCGTAAGCGGCGATGGGGTTGGAGGAGGTGGTCATGGGATAGATGCCGTAGTCCAGGTCCCGCAGGGAGCCCAGCTGGGCCTCGAACAGGATGCTCTTGCCCTCCTTGTTGGCCTGGCGCAGGAAAGCGCCGGTGTCGCAGATGAAGGGCTTGATCTTCTCGCCGAAGTCGGCCACCCAGGCGCGCAGGTCGTCCATGGTGTAGGGCTTGGCGCCGTAGACCCGCTCCAGGGTCAGGTTCTTCCACTCCAGAATGCCCTCCAGGTGGTCCCACAGCTTGTCCGGATACAGCAGCTCACCGGCCATGACGGTCTTCTTCTGATACTTGTCGGAATAGAAGGGGGCAATGCCCTGCTTGGTGGAACCAAACTTCTTGTCCGCCAGGCGGGCCTCCTCCAAACCGTCCAGGTCCCGGTGCCAGGGCAGCAGCAGGGAGGCACGGTCGCTGATTTTCAGATTCTCGGGGGTGATAGCCACGCCCTTGGAAATGACGTCCTGCATCTCGGTCCACAGATTCTCGCAGTCCAGAGCCACGCCGTTGCCCAGAACGTTCACCACACCGTCCCGAAAAATGCCGGAGGGCAGCAGGTGCAGGGCGAACTTGCCCTTTTCGTTGACGACGGTGTGGCCGGCGTTGCCGCCGCCCTGATAGCGGACGACCACGTCATAATCGCTGGTGAGCAGGTCCACCATGCGGCCCTTGCCCTCGTCGCCCCAGTTGATGCCTACGATGGCGCAATTCGACATAATTGAAAAACCTCCCGGTTTTAGTTTGCTTTTGTCATGGGGCCATAAAACCCCAACCTAAATCATTATATCGGGAGAATTTTTATAAGTAAAGAACAAACTTGTAATATCCATGATAAATTTCTCTAATAGGTCGACCTTTTTTCTTTGATCTTTCCGCTTTCCAAACAAGACAAGCTGTGATATACTGCTTGCGAAAGAAAGAGAGAAGGGGAGCTTTTCTATGGCAGCCATCGGATTTGACAATCAAAAGTACCTCACCACCCAGTCGGAACAGATCAAGAAGCGCATCGCCCAGTTCGGCGGCAAGCTGTATCTGGAGTTCGGCGGTAAGCTCTTTGACGATTTCCACGCCTCCCGGGTACTGCCGGGCTTCGAGCCGGACAGCAAGATCCGGATGCTGCAGCAGCTGAAGGACGATGTGGAGATCGTCGTTGCCATCAACGCGGCGGACATCGAGAAAAACAAGGTCCGGGGCGACCTGGGCATCACCTACGACGAGGACGTGCTGCGGCTCATCGACATTTTCCGGGGCATGGACCTGTTTGTAGGCAGTGTGGTGCTGACCCGCTATAACGGCCAGGGCGCGGCGGACGCCTTTTTGAAGCGGCTCACCACCCTGGGCATCCGCTGCTACCGCCACTACCCCATTGCGGGGTACCCGTCCGACGTGAAGCACATCGTCAGCGACGAGGGCCTGGGCAAGAACGACTATATCGAGACCAGTCACTCCCTGGTGGTGGTGACGGCCCCCGGACCCGGCAGCGGCAAAATGGCCACCTGCCTGAGCCAGCTCTATCACGACCACAAGCGGGGCATCACTGCCGGCTACGCCAAGTTCGAGACCTTCCCCATCTGGAACCTGCCCCTGAAGCACCCGGTGAATCTGGCCTACGAGGCCGCCACGGCGGACCTGGACGACGTGAACATGATCGACCCCTTCCACCTGGAGGCCTACGGCAAGACCGCCGTCAACTACAACCGGGACGTGGAGATCTTCCCGGTGCTCAACGCCATTTTCAAGAAGATCCAGGGAGAATCCCCCTACAAGTCCCCCACGGACATGGGCGTCAACATGGCGGGCAACTGCATTGTGGACGACGCTGTCTGCTGCGCCGCCTCCCGCATGGAGATTCTGCGGCGGTACTACACCGCCTGCGTGGAGAAGCTCCAGGGCAAGTGCGACGACGAGCCGGTGCGGAAGCTGGAGCTGGTGATGCAGCAGGCGGACGTGACCCCGGAGATCTGCCCCGCCGTGTCCGCCTCCCTGGTGAAGGCCGAGGCCACCGGAGGCCCCGCCGGCGCCATGGTGCTGCCCGACGGCCGGGTGGTCACAGGCAAGACCTCCGACACCCTGGGTGCCGCCTCGGCGCTGCTGCTGAACGCCCTGAAAGCTGTGGGCGGCATCGCGGACCAGTTCGAACTGATCTCCGCCCAGGTGCTGGAGCCGGTCTGCAACCTCAAGACCCGGTATCTGGGCCACCGGAACCCCCGTCTCCACACCGACGAGGTGCTAATGGCCCTGACCATCTCCGCCCTGACCAACCCCCTGGCGGAGCTGGCCCAGCAGCAGCTGCCCAAGCTCCGGGACTGCGACGCGCACTTCACGGTGGTCCTCAGCGAGGTGGACGAGAAGCTGCTGAAAAAGCTGGGCATCCACGTCAGCTGCGAGCCGAAATACGAGACCAAAAAGCTGTATCACAAGTAAAGAAAGAACAGGGCAGGGGCCGCGCCCTTGCCCTGCTTTTTCCATGGGAAAGGAAGCATTTATGGACCCCATTATTGAACAACTGGCAAGAGAACTGGACAAGCAGCCCCAGCACGTGGCCAACGTGGTCCAGCTGCTGGACGAGGGCAACACCATCCCCTTCATCGCCCGCTACCGCAAGGAACTCCACGGCGCCATGGACGACACGTCCCTCCGGACGCTGGAGGAGCGGCTGAACTACCTCCGGGGCCTCCAGGAGCGGCGGGAGGCGGTCAAAAAATCCATCGAGGAGCAGGGCAAGCTGACGGAGGAACTGGCCGCCGCCATCGACGCCGCACAGACCCTGGCGGAGGTGGAGGACCTGTACCGGCCCTATAAGCAGAAGCGCCGCACCCGCGCCACCGTGGCCCGGGAAAAGGGCCTGGCGCCCCTGGCGGAGCTGCTGTTTGCCCAGGGACCCGACTGCCCGGACCCGCTGACCGAGGCCGCCAAGTATATCGACCCCGACAAGGGCGTGGAGACCGCCGAGGATGCCCTAGCGGGGGCTTCCGACATCATCGCCGAACAGATCAGTGACGACGCGGACCTGCGGAAAAAGCTCCGGGAGCTGCTGATGAAAAACGGCATCCTCCGCAGCGCCGCCGCTGTGGAAGAGGACACCGTCTACCGCCTGTACTACGACTTTTCCCAGGCCCTCTCCCGGCTCCAGGGCCACCAGATTTTGGCCATCAACCGGGGCGAGAAGGAGGAGAAGCTGAAGGTTTCCATCGAGCTGGACCGGGAGCTGGCCCTGCGCACGGTCCGCCGCCATGTGGTCATCCCCGGCAGCGCCGCCATGGAGTTCGTCAAGGCCGCCGCCGAGGACGCCTACGACCGCCTGCTGTTCCCTTCCCTGGAGCGGGAGGCCCGGTCCGCCCTGACGGATACCGCCTGCGAGGGCGCCATCGGCCAGTTTGCCCTAAACCTGCGGCCTTTGCTGATGCAGCCTCCCGTCAAGGGTAAGGTCACCATGGGCCTGGACCCGGGCTACCGCATGGGCTGCAAGGTGGCGGTGGTGGACGGCACCGGAAAGGTGCTGGACACCGCCGTGGTGTATCCCACCTACGGCGAGCGCCAGAAGCGGGAAGCCATTGAATTGCTCAGCAAACTGATCAAAAAACACAAGATAGAACACATTGCCATCGGCAACGGCACCGCCAGCCGGGAGACGGAGCAGATGGCGGTGGAGCTGATCCGGCAGGTCAATGATGCCGGAGCCCATGTCAGCTATATGATCGTCTCTGAGGCGGGCGCCTCCGTGTACTCCGCGTCTAAGCTGGCGGCGGAGGAGTTCCCCCAGTACGACGTGAACCTCCGGTCGGCGGTCTCCATCGCCCGGCGGCTCCAGGACCCTCTGGCGGAGCTGGTGAAGATCGACCCCAAGGCCATCGGCGTGGGCCAGTATCAGCATGACATGCCCCCCAAGCGGCTGGACGAGGCCCTGAACGGCGTGGTGGAGGACTGCGTCAACGCCGTGGGCGTGGATGTGAACACCGCGTCTCCGTCCCTGCTGCAGCGGGTCTCCGGTCTCAACGGCACCACGGCGAAAAATGTGGTGGCCTTCCGGGAGGAGAACGGTCCCTTTACCTCCCGTGCCCAACTGAAAAAGGTGCCCAAGCTGGGCCCCAAGGCCTTCCAGCAGTGCGCGGGCTTCCTGCGGGTGCCGGAGAGCAAGTCCGTGCTGGACAACACCGCCGTCCACCCGGAGAGCTACGACGCCGCCAGGCAGCTGCTGGAGCTGACGGGCCATACCCTGGCGGACGTGAAGGCGGGGAAGCTGGCGGACCTGCCCGGAAAGGTAAAAGCCTACGGCGAGGAGCGGGCCGCCGAAGCTATCGGCGTGGGCGTGCCGACTTTGCGGGACGTGGTGGGCGAGCTGATGAAGCCCGGCCGGGACATCCGGGACGACCTGCCCCAGCCCATCCTCCGCACCGACGTGCTGGAGATGAAGGACCTGAAGCCGGGTATGGTGCTGACGGGCACGGTGCGCAACGTCATCGACTTCGGCGTGTTTGTGGACATCGGCGTCCACCAGGACGGCCTGGTCCACATCTCCCAGGTGGCCGACAAATTCATCAAGCACCCCTCGGAGGTGGTTTCCGTGGGGGACGTGGTGAAGGTCGTTGTTCTGGAAGTGGACGAAAAGAAAAAGCGTATCAGCCTGTCCATGCGTCAGGCGAAATAAGAAAAAGGTGGACTGCGGCCGCAGTCCACCTTTTTTATAAACACTTACCAGCACCAGTCGGGATGATACAGCATCCACCACGCCATGGCGTACAGGCACAGCGCCGCGCAGACCAGGATGAAGCACAGCACCATGCCCACCCAGTCATATTTCACCTTCCCGCCGCCCTTGGCGGCCAGCAGCGTCTCCACGCCCAAGCCAATGAGAATGAGGGGCGAGCACTTCAAGGCCCATTCCCAATCCAGCTGCGGCCAGAACATGGACGCCAGCATCAGCCCGCCGGAGACCACCAGCACCACGCCCAGGGTGAAGGTCCCTACCCGGCGCTGTTTCTCAGGTGCGGTCCGTTCATTCGTCTCCATGGCTGTCCTCCTGTTCCGCCGCTGTGGTCTCCGCTTCCTCAGCGTCCCCCTCCGCGGGTTCCTCCTGCGCTGTTTCTGCCTCCGGCGGCGTGAAAGCCGGAATATCTTCGACCTTTGCCGCCTTCGGCCCCCGGATGAACCACACGCCCAGGGCGATGATGCCCACGGTCACTGCTAACCGGGGCACGTCGTAGGCCAGGATGCGGTGGACCCACCAGGCGTCGAAGAATTGCTGCAGGAAGTCCGTTGCCCAGTCCGCCACGGTAGCGTAGAGAATCCAGACGCCCAAAATCACCAGTCCCCAGCCAACCAGGCTGTGCCGTTTTTTCAGCAGTGCGGACATCTGGCGGCTGTCCACATCGGACAGGCCGAAGAGATAGGCGTCCGCCGGGGCCGTGTCCTGCTCCAACAGGCTGCGCAGGTTGTAGCTGTCAAAGAAGGAGAACAGCCATAGCGGCAGCATCAGCACCGCCAGGACGCCGATCTCCAGAAAGACCGCCAGAGCAAAGACGGCGCAAAAAGCCGTCAAAATGGACACGCCCCGTTTCATGTACCCCTGGTACATCTCCCCGCAGCCGGGGATACAGGCCGCGATAAACAGCAAAAACCCGCGTTTTGGTTTCATATCAGTTACCTCCTTGGACAGGCGGGGTCCGCTGGCCCAGCCCGTCAAAAAAATCATTCACCCCGGACATGGCATTGTCAAGGGATTCGTTCCATTTCCGCAGCCGGTCGGAGACCGTGGGCCGGTCCTCGGGCAGAGGGAGCCTCTCCGGCAGCGTGATACCGGCGCTGCCCCACAGCATGGTCAAGGCCAGAGCCACTGCGGCCGCCGCCGTGGCGTACCGGTTCAGGAACAGCCGTGCCGCCCGGGCCCGGATGCGCCGCCACAGGCTCTCCCGGCAGCTTTGCTCCGGCGTCAGTAGCTCCGTGCCTGCCAAGGCGTCCGTGTAGCGCTGGAGACACAGGTCGCAGAAGGCCAGATGCTCCGCGATTTCCAGCCGGGCGGTCTCGTCCAAAGACTCTCCGGCCGCCAGCGCGGTCAGTGCCTCGTCGGTCAGATGTCCGTCATGTTGAAAGATGTCCATGTGTCTCACTCCTTTCCAAGCGTTCCCGCAGCAGCCGCTTTCCTCTGGCCAGCTGCGTATGTATGGTCTTGACCGGCCTTCCCAGGGCCAGGGCGGCTTCCTCCGGGGATTTCTCCTCCAGCAGGCACAGCTTGCACACCGGGCGGTAGGGCTCCTTCAATTCTCCGATAGCCGCCCGGATGGCGTCGGTCCCGGCGCGTTCCAGCACCAGCTCCTCGGTGGGCGGAGACAGCCCAGGGGGGATTCCCTCGTCCCCCGGCAGGACGGTCCGCCGGTTCCAGGCGCTTTGCAGGTGGTCCTTGGCCTTGTTGGCGGCGATGCGCCCCAGCCACTGCCGCTCGTAGCCTTTTGGGATGGACTCTCGGTGGAGGTAGGCGGAGAGAAAGGTCTCCTGGGTCAGGTCCTCCGCCGCGGCGGCGTCCCGCACCAGCTGAAAGCAGATGGTGTAGACCAGCCGCTCATACCGGACCACCAGGTCTGAAAACTGGTCCTTTGTCATGACACTCACGGCACACCGCCCCCTCCTCTCACTGTCCGTCACCTATCATACGATACGGCCGGGAGAGATTCTTCAAAAAACTGTGAAAATTTCCGGGAGAACCAGGATTTGTTGACCGGGGAGAATGTGAAAACACACTTTCCACCGCCCGGATTCTGTGTTACAATACCGAAAAAGGAGGTCGTTGCCCATGGGTGATTTCATTGAGACAATCTTGTGGAAGCTGGAGGATGGCACCGGCGCGGAGCTGGTCAGTGTGGTGGAGGCCAGCGGCTCCACGCCCCGGGGCGCGGGCGCGCTCCTGGTGGTTTTCGGAGACGGCACCGCCACGGGCACCGTGGGCGGCGGCAATGTGGAATTTGAAGCCACCAACCTTGCCAAAGAATTGGTGGCCCTGGGAGAAAACGCCCTGCGTCACTTCCGCTTCGTGCAGGGAGACGCCGCCAGTCTGGGCATGGTCTGCGGCGGCGATGTGACCCTGCATTTTCAATATCTGTCCCCGGCGGATGAAAGGGTCTTGGCTCTGCTGCGGGACCTGCTGGAGGTCTGCCGCCAAAATACAGACCGCTGGCTAGTGCGGCGGCTGGAGGGCGAGACAGTCACCTTCATGGCCCTGGCGGGCCGCGCCGGCTTCCACGATGAGCGGCCGTTCCCGGAGAATCTGCTGCAGAATCAGGCGGTCTGGCGGGACGGCTGGTTCGCCCTGCCTGTGGTGAAGGCGGGCCGGGTGTATCTCTTCGGCGGCGGCCATGTGTCCCAGGCTTTGGTCCGCGCCATCGTGCCTCTGGGGTTCCGCCCAGTGGTCTACGACGACCGGCCGGAGTTCACGGACCCGGCCCTGTTCCCCGGTGTGGAGGAGACCTTCTGCGGTCCCTTCGGGGAACTGGAGCGCCATGTTACCGTGACGGCGGACGACTATGTGGTCATCATGACCCGGGGCCACCAGGCGGATTATGAGGTGCTGACCAAGACCATCCGCAGCGGTGCCCGGTACATCGGCTGCATCGGCTCCCGGAAGAAGCTGTCCATCTGCCGGGACCGGCTGCTGGAGGCCGGCTTTACGGCGGAGGAATATGCCCGGGTCCACGCGCCCATCGGCCTTGCCATCGGGGCGGAGACCCCGGCGGAGATCGCGGTATCCGTGGCGGCGGAGATGATCGCCGTCCGGGCGGGCCTGCAGGTGTCCGGCGGCGCCCTGGTCCAAAATCCCTGGGCGTGATACAACAGTCATAGAGAGAGCGAGGAAGCTTCATGGAGCGCATCAGTAAGGAAAATTATTATCTGGATATCGCCGAGACCGTGCTGGAGCGGGCCACCTGCCTGCGCCGGGTCTACGGTGCCATTATCGTGAAGAATGACGAGATCATCTCCACCGGCTACAACGGCGCCCCCAGGGGCCGGGCCAACTGCGTGGATATGGGTTATTGCTCCCGGGAGGCCATGAAGGTCCCCAGAGGGGAGCGTTACGAGCTGTGCCGCAGCGTCCACGCCGAGGCCAACGCCATTATCTCCGCCTCCCGGCGGGACATGGTGGGCGGCACCATTTATCTGGTGGGCCGGGATGCCCGCACCGGAGAGCTGCTGGCCGATGCCACCTCCTGCCTCATGTGCCGCCGCATGGTCATCAACGCCGGGCTGGAAAAGGTGGTCATCCGTCGCACGGAGACGGAGTTTGAGACCGTACCCGTGGCGGAGTGGATCGCGGAGGACGACCTGCTGACCCCGGAAAACGTGGTCATGGACCTGAAGTAACGGAAAGGAAGTCTTTTTTTGAAGACAGGACTTGTCACCTTTTACCATATTCATCATTACGGCGCCCTGCTGCAGGCGGCAGCCACCCAGCGGGCCGTGGAGTCCCTGGGGAGCGAATGCGAGATCATAGACTATTTCGTCAACCAGGACAACGCCCTTTTCCGGAAGCCCACGGGCCTGGGCAGCCTGGCGGCAGACACTCACACCGCCCTGCACTACAAGGCCCTGGAGACCCGCTGGCAGCGGTTTGAAAAATTCTCCAAAGACCATCTGCGCATCTCCGGCCACCGGTTTGAGAGTTTGGAGGAGCTGCGCCGCACGGAGCTGCCCTACGACCTGATCCTCTCCGGCAGCGACCAGATCTGGAATCCGAAAATTTTCCCGGACGGGCATTTCGACCCGGTGTTTTTCGGCGCCTTTTTCGCCCGGCGGAAGATCGCCTACGCTCCTTCCTTCGGCATTCCCAGAATTCCGGAGGAGATGGAGGCGGAACTGCGGGGATATCTGGCGGAATTCTCCCATGTATCGGCCCGGGAGACCCAGGGCCGGGAGATTCTGCGGGAGATTACCGGGAAGGAGTTCCCGGTGGTGCTGGACCCCACCCTGCTGCTGAACGCGGATCAGTGGGCCGCTATGGCAAATACCCCGCAGGGCTATCCCGGCACGGAAACGACTACCCCTCGTGGGTATATTCTCTGCTACTGCATCAGTAAACCCGGCGCTCTGGAGCCCTATATCCGCCAGCTGGCGGACCGGACCGGCCTGCCGGTGGTCCAGCTGTGCGGCATCCGCCGGAAGGTCCACCCCAAGGCCCGGTGTATTCTGGACGCGGGCCCGGCGGAGTTCCTGGCTTTGTTCCAAAACGCCAGCTATGTCTGCACCAATTCCTTCCACGGCACCGTGTTCTCCGTCCAGTTCCAGAAGCCCTTCTTTACGGCGGTGGCCCCCAGCGAGCTGGCGGCGCCGGAGCGGTCTCGGACCTTCAGCATTCTCAGCCGCCTGGGCCTGACGGACCGCATCATCGGCAAGGGCGACACGGCGGATCTGGAGGCGGAGATCGACTGGGCCGGGGCATCGGAGCGTCTGGCGGAGGCCCGGAAGGCCTCACTGGCCTATCTGCGGGCCGCTTTGGAGAACCGGTCCTATGAGGCGGAAGCCCCTGCGCCCCAGGAGGTTCAAGGGGACCTGCCATCCCTGGCGGACCGGGGGGCCTGCACGGGCTGTACGGCCTGTGCCAGCGGTTGCCCCAAGGACGCCATCACCATGGAGCGGGACAAGGAGGGCTTTGCCTATCCCGTCATCGACCCGGACAAATGCGTCCGGTGCGGCCATTGCACGGCGGTGTGCCCCATGCTCCATGAGCGGGAGCCGAAGTCCCTGCCGGCGGCTTTCGCCGCCTGGAACCGGGACGACCAGATTCGGAAGGATTCCACCTCCGGCGGCGTGTTCACCGCCCTGGCGGAGTACGTGCTGGAGGGCGGCGGCGTGGTCTACGGCGCCGCCATGGACGGCAAGCAGCACCTGCGGCATATCGCCTGCTTCCGCAAGGAGGATCTGTGGCGTCTGCGGGGTGCCAAATACGTCCAGAGCGACCTGGGGGATACCTTCCGGGAGATCCGGGAGGCGCTGAAAGTCCGCCCGGTGCTGTTTTCCGGCACCCCCTGCCAGGTGGACGGCCTGTACCGCTTCCTGGGGAGCCGCCCGGAGAATCTGACCACCTGCGACCTAGTGTGTCACGGCGTGCCATCCCCCGGTGTGTGGGAGGACATGGCCCGGTCCATCGAGCAGCGGAAGGGCAAGGGCCTGCAGGCCGTGCGGTTCCGCAACAAGGTTACCGGCTGGAAGGACAGTCACTTCACCACGGTCTACGATGACGGCACCGTGGACACGGCGCCCCTCTTTGCCACGGAGTACGGCCGGGCCTTTGGCCGGGCGCTGTTCCTGCGGCGCAGCTGCCACTGCTGTGCCTATACCAATCTGAACCGTCCCGGCGATTTTACCTTGGGCGACTTCTGGGGCCTGCGGCCCGACGAGCTGCCGGAGCAGCAGGAAAAGGGCGTCAATCTGCTGCTGGTCAACACGGCTCACGGCAGTCACATCTTCGACCAGCTGCCCCTGAGCCGTCAGGCCTTCCCCGTGGAGCGGGCCGTGGCCGGGAATCCCCGGCTGGCGTCTCCCATTCAGCAGCCCGCGGACCGGGCGGCCTTCTTCGCGGCCTATGCCCTGGAGCCCTTTGACCGGGTTCGGAAGCGGTTCTGCGGGCTTCCGCCCCTGCCGGTGCGGGCGGCGGGAAAGCTGCTGTCTCCGGAGCTGAAGGCGAAGATCCGAAACAAGCTGAAATGAGCGCGGAAGCTCCGCGTCCTGTGAAAAACGATTTGGAAGGGAAGAACCAGCTATGAGCGAATATGCGGGAAATATCCGGGACCTGCCGGTGGTGACCGGAGGTCATTTCATCGAAAACTCCACCAAGAAGATCGTCTTTGGCCCCGACGGCCGCTTCTGGGATGACTACGTCATGCGGCTGTTCACCCTGGAGCCCGGTGCAGAGAGCAGCATCCATGCCCATGCGTGGTGCCACTGGTTCCTGTGCATCAAGGGCGAGGGCTACTTCCGCATCGGTAAGGAAAAGGTGCCTCTGGAATTCGGCACCTGGGTCCATATTCCCTCCGGTGTCCGCCACAACTTCGGCAACACCGGCGATGGGGAGCTGATGGGTCTGTGCATCGTCCCGCCCGAGGGGGACGTGAATCCCCTGACCGGCTGCTGACGGGAGATATTTGAAGACCGGGGACAGCTTGTGGCCGTCCCCGGTTTTCTCATGGCTGGACGGGGCCTAAACAAGACAACACCAGAGATATGCACAAATTTCTGAAACGAAAATGGACTGTTTTCACAAAATGTGAAGCTTGTATAACGGGGGAAAATATGGTATCCTCGCATTTACTCGTGCAAAAAATGTGTATGTTCTGGAGGCTTTGCCATGTCCGCGCTGTTTACCTTGTCCATCTGTCTGCTGGCAGGTTTGCTGATGTCCCGCCTTGCCAAAAAGCTGGGACTGCCCGCCGTCACCGCCTATCTGATCGCCGGGTTGCTGCTGGGCCCCTTCTGCATCGGCTCCCTGGGGCTGGAAGGCCTGGGATTCAAGTCCCTGGAGCAGGTGTCCGCCTACAACGTCATCTCCCAGGCGGCTTTGGGCTTTATTGCCTTTGCCATCGGCAATGAGTTCCGGCTGCAGCAGCTGCGGCAGATGGGCCGGGCGGCCATTGTCATCGGTATTCTCCAGGCGGTCCTGACCACGGCCCTGGTGGATGTGGTGCTGCTGGGTCTCCACTTCTGGAAGCCGCAGCTGATCTCCGCTGCCGCCGCCCTGACCCTGGGCGCCATCGCGGCGGCCACGGCCCCTGCCGCCACGTTGATGGTGGTCCGGCAGTACAAGGCCGACGGCCCTCTGACCCGGCTGCTGCTGTTGGTGGTGGCCATTGACGACGCGGTGGGCCTGGTGCTGTTCGCGGTCTCCTTCGGCGTGGCCTCCGCCCTCACCAGCGGCACTGTCAGCGTGGTGTCCGTGGTGGTGGAGCCCTTGGTGGAGATCGTCCTCTCCCTGGGCCTGGGTGCCCTGATGGGTCTGCTGCTGGACCGGCTGGAGCGGTATTTCCACTCCCGCAGCAAGCGGCTTTCCATCTCCGTGGGCTGCGTGACCCTGGCGGTGGTGGTCTCCTCCTTGGAATTTACTATAGGCGGCGTCCACTGCGGTTTTTCCCTGCTGCTGGTGTGCATGATGATGAGCACGGTTTTCTGCAATATCTGCGACTTTTCCGAGGAGCTGATGGGCCGTGTGGACGGCTGGACCACGCCGCTGTTTGTGCTGTTCTTCGTGCTCAGCGGCGCGGAGCTGGACCTGGAGATCCTGAAAAATCCGGCGGTTTTGCTACTGGGTGCCGCCTATATCCTCTCCCGTTCCGCCGGCAAGTACCTGGGGGCACTCGGGTCCGCTACCCTCTGCGGCTGTAGTCCTGAGACCCGGAACTATCTGGGCATCACCCTGCTACCTCAGGCCGGTGTGGCCCTGGGCATGGCCCTGACGGCCCAGTCTCTGCCGGGGGATGGAATGATGGTGCGGAACATCGTTCTGTTCTCCGTGCTGGTCTATGAGCTGGTCGGCCCCACTCTGACCAAGTGGGCACTGCTGTCCGCCGGAGAGATTCATCCGGAAGGCAAGACCTCCGCCAGAAAGAAGAACGCCTAAACAAACCGTCCCCGGGACCAACGGTCCCGGGGACGGTTTGTTTTATCAGAAAAGTTGGTCGTCGGAGACGTGGCTGTGGACACCGAAACTGTCGCTGTCCTCGTCATCGATCATGTGGGGATAGTGGCTGGGTGTCACGTCGCTGACAGGCTCCCGGTCCTCATCCTCCGGCATGTCGGATGCTGAATCTGCCGGGTGGCCGGGGTGGCGGGGGGTGTGGTCCTTGGAGTGGGTGCGCCAGGTGGAGACGTCGATGGGAGCGCTTTCCTCAAACAGGTCGTAGTAATCCTCGTCCCGCAGCTTGGGGCGGCGGTGGCGGACGATGGCTGTGATGGTGGGGTACAGCACAATAGCGATGAGACCGCCGGAGAAGCCGTTGTTGTAGAGGTTCAGCCCTGCCACGGGGCCGCCGGTCTGCAGCACCAGGGCGGAGTGGATGAAGCCAGCCAGAATGCCGAAGGGCCAGCCGAAGTGGCCGGCGATGGGGGCCAGGGTGGTGCCGAACAGTCCCGCCAGCTGCAAAGAGGGGTAGTCCGGCGTATAGTGCATGCCGTAAGCCCCCAGGGCCACGCCGATCATAACGGGAAGAATGTTGAAGGCGTGCTTGCCGAAGGCGGAGAAGCCGATGATGGTGAAAATGCCGCCCAGGGTGGGGCCGTTCAGATCGCCGCCCACCAGGAGGATATACGCCATGCCCAACAGGCCGTTGACGCCCATGTTCACCAGCACGGGACCCGCGCCGAACATACGTAGGTAGTCGCTGGGAGCGCGGCCTGTGGTGGACAGGAGCCGCCGGTAGCCGGCCCAGACGGCCCAAGCGGGAGAGCCGGTGGCAAAGAGCCCCGCCAGAATCGAGATGGCGCACAGCACCAGCAAAATGACGGAGAAGGTCCTGTTGTAGCCCTGTGCCCAGTACAGCACGGAGTCCGGCTTGTCGCCGAAGGCGGTGAGGACCGGCACGATCATCATGGCCAGCAGACCGCAGGCGAAGCCCATGTTGTACAGGTTCATGCCGTTCTGGATCTTGTATGTATAGGCGGAGAGGGAGGGCAGGATGAAGCCGATCACCACGCCGGTGAGGATGCCCAGGGGAAGGCTGGCGTGGACACTGCCCAGGGCCATGTAGCTCACCAAGGGCGCCAGGGAGGTGGCCAGCAGGCCCACGGAGGCGTACTTGGCGAAGGGCTCCTTTTGATATTTGGCATACAGCCAGGTGCCTAGCAGAATGGGCCAGATGTTGAGAATGTTTTTGCCGAACAGGGAGAAGCCCGCCATCAGGCCCATCTCCACCAGGGTGAAGCCGTTGAAGGGGTCCCCCGACAGCTTGATGATGAAGATGGAAATGATCATCACCAGGCCGGAGTTGATCAGCGTGGCCCCTACACCGGCGATGTGGACGTAATCGGTGATCAGCAGGTCCTGCATGGTGACGATGTGGTACAGTCCGGGCAGGATGTTGGCGGGATCATCCAGTGCTACGCCCAGGAGCATCAGCAGAATGGAGGCGGCGATGGTGCCGGGAAAAATTCTGTCATAACGGTTCTGCAATGGCGGCCCTCCTTCTTATTGTTTTGGATTTAACAATACTATTATAATCGGAGGGGGACTCCAGGGCAAGAAAAACTTGAACGGGATTTTTACGAAGGGATAGCAAAAAACGGAACAGCCTTCTGGCTGTTCCGTTTTTTCATGGCTTTATTCCGCTTCAAAGACCCAGGCCTTCTCAAAGCCGCCGCGGATGGCGCCCGCGATGCGGCCCGGGGTTTCGGCACTGCCCACCAGCA
>Ga0129317_1001693_pt1 | contig 15026 bp, 20 predicted proteins | sample Cm1ome_FD_94430 | JGI IMG/M metagenome (GOLD analysis project Ga0129317, IMG submission 94430) | Eastern black-and-white colobus group fecal microbial communities from Wisconsin, USA - Cm1105 metagenome | ecosystem: Host-associated > Mammals > Digestive system > Large intestine > Fecal | place...
ATCTGGCGGATACCTCCCTGCGGTACGCCGTTCTGGGCTACAATGCAGATACGGTAGCATCCAGTTTGGAAAATGTGGTCTATCTGGAGCTGCTGCGCCGGGGATACACCGTAAACATTGGGAAAACGGGTGACGGAGAAATTGACTTTGTGGCTGTCCGGCAAAATGAAAAGCTCTATGTTCAGGTAACGGAGCGGATCACCTCCGAAAAGACGGAGCGCCGGGAATATGACCGCCTGCTGGACATCCGGGACAACTATCCCAAGTATGTCCTGCGAACCGATGTGTTTGCAGGCGGGAACTATGAGGGGATCCAGACCATGCACGTTGCGGATTTTCTGCTGTCAGACGCATTTTAACAAAAGAAGGTGACAGGCGGGGGCCTGTCACCTTTTCTTTATCAAATATCTTCATAATCATTGTCATTATTAGGATCGTTTTCAAGCTCTGGTATATCACTGGTGCCAAGATTTGAATTTACGCCCATGGCAGCGGCAACAGCAAGAAATGCTATTCCGACTCCTAACAGAATTTTGCTTCCCATTCTGTCTAAAAACTTCTTATTATTCAGGTCTGCTTCTGCTATTTTGTCTGCAACGGTAATCATATCCTCGGTGATTGCTTTTCGATCTTCTTCTGACAAATCTTCCTTTTCGATCTTTTTTGCAAGCGCATCGAGAATTGTCTGATACCCATGGACAACGGCCATTTGGTTATCTTTATTCTTTTCAAGAATGCTGTCACAAGTTTTGGTATACTGCTCTATAGCAGCCCTACCAAAGTCAGCATAAACAGGAAACTGCTCGATAACCTTGAGCGCAACTTCCTTATCCATGTATGGAATCATAGAAGCAAACTGCATCACTTTTTCTTTTGAGAGATTCCGAAAAGAATCAATTTTCAACGCTTTTTTTACTGCGCTTTCATTGACATATCTTCTAGGATAATTCTTCATATGATAAGCTTCCTCCTCTTTTTTTGATGTATCAAGTATACCAGTAAGTAGCTCAAAAGTCCACTAAATAAATAAAAACTGGAACTTAGTAAGCTCCAGTTTTTATTGGTTATAGAAATCTAGTAGAATGCTTTTTACATCGCTTATCCGGGGCGGATTAGTACATCTTTGCACCGGCGGGGATGTGGTTATCCAGCATCAGCAGGTGCAGGCGTTCTTCGCCTTCCTCGTGGTGGACGGCGGAGATCAGCATACCTTCGGAGTCGATGCCCATCATCTTTCTGGGGGGCAGGTTGGTGATGGCCACACAGGTCTTGCCCACCAGTTCTTCCGGCTCGTAATAGTCGTGAATACCGCTGAGAATCACCCGATCCTTGCCGGAACCGTCATCCAGCAGGAATTTCAGCAACTTCTTGGACTTCTTCACAGCCTCGCAGGCCTTGACCTTCACAGCCCGGTAGTCGGACTTGGCAAAGGTTTCAAAGTCCACAAAGTCAGCAAACAGAGGCTCGATCTCCACCTTGGAGAAGTCGATCTTCTCGTCACATGCGGCAGCGGCCACGGGAGCGGCGGCTTCCTTCTGTGCCTTCTTGTCGGTGTCGGTGGGCTTCATGGTGGGGATTTTTAATGAGATTGCTTCACCATGCTTCGTGATGCTTCGCAGTGCTGTTTTCACTATGAAACCTCCCATTCACTACGCTTCGTGATGCTTCATTATCCTCGCAGATTTGCTGTCAATTTGCTGTCCTTTGAAGAATTTTGCTGTCAAGCAAAACGGCTCATTGAGCCCTTCTTAAAACACGTTCAATGTTGCAGCCAAACGTTCAAATGATTCCTGTTTTTTATCCTCTGTCGCCTCGGCATAAATGTCCATCGTTGTCTTGATGTCCTTATGCCCCATAATGGACTGGATGACCTTCAGGTTGGTCTCTTGTTCGCAAAGTCTTGTGCAGAATGTGTGTCGCAGATGATGTGCTGAAAAATCCGGCAGCATCACCGCTTCACGGCGTTCCTTTTTGGCGTTGACTTCCTCTCTGGCATTGTAATCCGAGACGATACGCTTGATTGCCCGGTTGACAGATTGCGGATTGGGAACATTCCCGAAGCGGTTGCAGAAGATAAATCCATGCATACCGTCAATCTCCACATCATTCCAACCGTTTTCCAACTGTTCTTCCCGAAGCATCTCAAAAGCGTCTTTCACGGAATCCAACATCGGGATTGTTCGCTCACCGGCTTTAGTTTTCGGCTTTGAGATATGCTGTACAGACGTGCGGCTTTCGCCTACCGGATAATACACCAGACTATGATTGATGCTGATAACACGTTTTTCATAGTCCAGGTCTTCCCAGCGAAGTCCCAATGCTTCCCCGATGCGGCAGCCTGTTCCCAAAAGGATGGTGAACATAGCCCACCAATGACAGTACACCGGATGATTGGCGATATGCTCCATAAATGCCCGCTGCTGCGGAACGGTAAGAGCGTGTCGCACTCCGGTATCGTGGTCAGAGTTTTTCTTGACCTCTGCCATTACTCCGTCCGTGGGATTGTTGCGAATGATGTCATCCCGAACTGCCAGTTGGAATGTCGGATGCAGAAGCGTGTGGATGCTTTCCAGCGTGTTGATCTGGATCTCCTGTTCCTCCAACAGACAGTTGTAGAATTGAAGCACATCCGAGAACTTGATGTCCGCTATTTTCTTGTTACCAAAGGTATCTCGAATAAAGCGGTCATACATATACAGATAATTGCTTCTCGTGGTCTGTCTGAGATTTGTTTTCAAGCTCATATACCGGTCAAACAGGAAATTCACCGTTGCTTTTCCGGCAACATAAATATCCAAACCATCCAACTGATTTTTGGTAAGCTCTGCTTCCTTCTCTCTGAGAGTCACAAGGTCATTTGCGTAGAGATACTTACGCCGTCCAAGCGGGTCTGTATAGGTGTAAACATATCGCTTGTCGGAGCTTCGCTGCATCTCTCCTTTTCGCAGGGCTCTGCCCCGCAAATCTTTTCTTGTCTTTGCCATATCAATTCCTCCTTCAAAAAATGAAGAAGGGCTCGATATTACTCAGGTTTGGATAGTATTTTCTCCAATGCCTGCAAGACAACTTCTGTCACACTCATATTATGCTGTTCGGCGTAAGAACAAATCTGCTGATACAGGGAGTCTCCGACACGAACACTCAGTATTTTCTTTTTTGAATGTTCCGACTTTGGTCTTCCCATATCTGCCATAGCTGTCCTCACACCTCCACGATAATATTATACTTATTGTATGACAAAAAGTCAATACTTATCGAGCCCTTCGTTAAAAAACGTCTTAAAATATCTTCCGCAGATTAAGCAACACGGAAAGTTTCGAGGTATTTGTCCAAAATCTCGCAGTTTACGAGGGCAACCTTGTCGATCTTATAAACTGCCTTTGCTTCCTTTGCCAGCTCCTGAAATTTTGTCAAGCCGAGGCTATACAGCTCGGCACCCTCCTGATAACGGACAAATTTCTTTGCCATCTGCTTTGTTGCTTCAACATCCTTGCGGCTATAACCCATAGGCAAATCTCCTTTCTGCTCCTTTTATCTATCAAATTTCTTATCGTGTTTCTGTACGTTCGTTCTGTGAGTATATGCTGCCAGCACTTCCTTCGGAATACGGTCAAGAATTGCCGTTACCCGTTCATAATCGCTTTGCAGCCTTGCTTCCTGCAGCTTTTTGAGCGTACTTTGCTTCTGGCTTTCTTCCAGAGCATCAGCAAGGTCGGCGTTTTTCTTCTCCAACGCTTTCTGCTTACCGCTGACTGTCTTGAAGAACTTTTCGTATTTCTTCATCTGCGTTTCCATAGCGGCAACATCGGGGATATACTTTTCAAGAAATGCCGCAATCTGCGCTGACCTTTCCTTGTAGTTGGTGAACTTCATGTCGGAGAGCATTTCTTCCAACTTGTCGTGCTGCTTGGTGAGCCTTGCCATCTGCTTGAACACCCTTGTGGGGATGTGGTCACGCCCGGTCTCGCTTGCGCTTTCGCCACGCTCCAGATCGGGATATTTCTTAACCATGTGTTCCCAATACTTGTCCTGCCACTGGGTCAGCTTTTTCTTGTTGCCCAAAATCTCCTTGGCGCACAGACGCTTATCCTCGGTCAGCGGGACAAAACAAAGGTGCATATGAGGCGTTTTTTCGTCCATATGCACCACGGCAGATATGATTGTTTCGGGGGCTTGATTTTGCTTGATGAACTCCAATGCTTCGTTAAAAAACTCTTTGATCTCCGCACGTTTCTTGCCTTTGAAGAACTCCGGCGTAGCGGTGATCAGAGCCTCCACCACACGGACGCTGTCAGAGCGTGTACGGCAGCCTGCTTCTGCAATCTGCTTTTCGGATTCCGCCCGGTATCTGCGTTCCGGTTTGATAAGGTGGAAATTGAGGTGTGTGCGGGTAGGGTCAATGTCGGGATTGCTGGCGTATTTCTCCTTGGTGCGCTCATTGTGCGCCTCGATGCCGCTGATCTCCGGTCCCTTGTACTTGGCAAATCGTAAAATAGCGTACTGCGGTGCTGCCATCAGCGGTCACCCCGCTTTCTCCATACGATTTCAAAGCCCAGCACTTCGGCAAGCTCCATGACCTCTTTATAGCGGATACTTTCTCTTTGCAGCTTGGCAGACAGATTGGAAACGCTGTCCGACCAACCGTATTCATCGTGCAGCAGGTCAACAACCTCCTGCATCGTAAAACCGGCACGAATGATTTGTGCCTTGATTTCGTTTCGTACATTCATATTCAAAATCCTCCGTAATTTAGTTAATAAAATAGCGAAGCCTGTACACCCCTTGGCGTATCCACTTCGCTGCATCGTGAAATATTCAGTTGTGATAAAATTCGCCCAGAATTGCCGTTATGATGTCCTGTCTATAGGTGACACCCACCGACTTTCCTGTTCCGTTTGACTTTGGTTGAAATAGTGCATTTCACCATTGTTCCGTTAATCTGCTTCGCTGTTCCGAGAAGCACGATTTCGTGAAATGATTTCTGCCCACGGTCAATTAGTTTGCGGATTTCACCTGTCTTGATTTTCAGCCTTGAAATATAGGGCTGTATTGCAACAGATTTCCTATATAGCGGCATTTGGGGTAAAACGCTGCGTACATACGTACACAGGAGATGATGGAAAAATCAATCGTCCCAGCCCTCCGGTACGTACGTACGCTCCGAAACATCATAAAACCCATTTATATTAGGTCTGGTAATAGCCTCAATACCGAAAAAGCCCCACACTCGCCGTCCGGCTGAATTTGTGATCTTGTTGCAGTATTCCAAATTGTACTTGCTCTGATTGGCAATGACCGCATCGCTGAAGCTGCGTTTTTTCAAAGGCGTAAGATTGTTTTCCTCGCACCACATCCGATAAATCTCATATAAATCCTTGGAGCTGATAGTAGAGTCCGCTTTCAGTCGGATATAGCCCTCCGATTCCAGAAAATCAAAGACATTGTTGTTATCCCGCTTCACAGCCTCTCTGTTGTCCTTTGTACGCTGACTTTCCGTAAACTTGAAGTTATTGGCGACCAGCCGCTGTAAACCTTCAAATGCCCACAGGAAAATTCCCTCTGCCTCCGCCTTCATCTTTTCAGCAAGGTCGGGATCGTCAACTCTCCCCGCAGGCTTTTCCTTGGTTGTCAGAACAAGCTGTCTGCGGTAAAAGCCATCGCTACGGTCATAGAGTGCTTGCAAATCGCCGTTAGAGAATGCCAGCAGACGGACGAACATCCAGCCCTGGTAGCTCTGCTTGCCCTTACGTTCCAGATCCATTTTGCCCTGTGCTGTGACAATGGATTTCACATAGTTGGTCTGACGCAAGGCTTCCATCCTCATATCGTCATCCACACAGAGCAAAATGTGTTCCAGGTCAGCTCTGGCAAAGCGGTTTTCAGACACTTTTCCTATACTGCCGTCTTTCATATTGCTGCCGAGCAGTGCCCACAACACGGCACCGATTTGGGACTTGCCCTCGCCGCCGTTGCCCTTAATAATCATCATGCGCTGTCCTTTATTGCTGGGAATCAGGCTGTACCCGATAAATTCCTGCAAGGTGGGAATATCTTCTGCATACAAAAGCCCCTCCAGAAAAGAAAGCCATCGGGCGGGAGCCGGTGTGTCAGGGCGATAGGCTACCGGCAATCTGCTACGCACGATGTCCGATCTGCCATCAACAAAGCTACCATCCAGCTTCAAGGTGCCGTTTGACAGATGGATACGGTCAGCTTCCGGTGCGAAGTCATCTACATGAGCTGCCAGCTTCATCACTTCCAGAATATTGGTGATTTTGCGGGGGATGTTATTCACAGCGCAGCACTTCAATTCCTCGTAAATCTCCCCACGGAGAGGAAGATCGTCGGTCACTCTGCCATCCGGCGTGAAGAACGCTCCATTGGAAAAGATAATCTTACGATGACTGAGAAAATCATCACAGAACAGAGCCTCATTGATATTCGTGCCGTCAAACCAAATGGGAGTATTCATATCAACCGATTTCCGTTTCATTACGGGTTGCCACCTCCTTATCCAACCGTTTCAGTCGTTCTTCCAAGCCATCAATCGTTCCCTCCTTGCGGAGCATATCCACAGCCTTTACACGGACTTCCAGCTCCGCAAAGGTCAGAATATCTGTCAGATACTCAATATAGTCAAGCATCTGACAGGCTTCCACAAAACGGTCATCAATGGTTTCCTCCGGTGTCTTAGGTGCGTACTGCACCTTCCAGCGTTCCAGAAGGTGCAGATAATCGCACAATACCCGATGACAACGCAGTTCTTCTTTCTGGAACGCCCTTGCCATTGGATATTTCGGTTTTTGCAGCGCAGCCGCAGCAGGCGGCTTGTCCGGGTCAATACCGAAGTCATACGCCAGCTTTTGTGCCGCTTGCAGGCTCGTCAGGTCATACAGTCTTGCCACGAAGTCGATCACATCCCCTTTTGCTCCACAGCCGAAGCAATAGAAGTAATCTTCGTTCAGCTTCATGCTGGGAATGCGGTCATCGTGGAAGGGACAGCAGACCATGTTGTTACGGCTTACCTTCAAGCCGTAGTGTTCGGCAGCTTGCCTTACCGTGACAGCCGCCTTGATGGTTTCAAACAGATTCATACGCATACCTCCGTAATTTTTTTTGACAATTCTTGCTTGTCACCTGAATATACGGAGAAAAAGGCTATAGACCGAAAAATCCGTCACTTATGCAAAAAAAGAAAAAGCCGCCCCGATATTTTTGCAAAAATGCAAAAGCACAGAACGGCTATTGTTCACAATTTATATCTTGATATTATTCCACTAATTGAATATAATATAAGTAGTTTCAGCCGAAAGGAAGTGCAGAGAATGAAATATCTATCAACCTTTGAAGCAGCGGAGAAATGGGGTATCTCACACAGGCGTGTGAGCATTCTCTGCAATGAGGGACGCATCCCCGGCGCACAACGAGCAGGAAGCCGTTGGATTATTCCGGAGGATGCAGAGAAGCCCGCTGACGCCAGAATCAAAAGCGGCAAATATATGAAAGCAAAAACTGAGGAAAGAGGGACATAACGAATGGAGAATACATTTCTGCCCGGCACCGTCAGAGAGCGACTTGCCGATCTGATGAAGTACCACAAGGTATCTCAAACAGATCTTGCACTCAAAATCGGATGCGGCGACAGCTTACTCAGCCGTTTTCTGACCGGAAAGACAGATAAGATTGGCGATGAAAACATTATCCGTATTGCCAGGGTGTTCAATGTGTCCACCGACTTTCTCTTGGGTGTGACCAATGTCCCCGACAGAAAGAATTATGAAATTGACGAGTTGGGCTTGTCAGCACAAGCCGCAAGAAATCTCTACACCGGAAAGGTCAATGCACAGGTGGTCAACCGTTTATTGGAAAGCCCTCGCTTTGCAGAATTGACCTACATACTGGAGCAATATTTTGATGATACAATCGCTGCCGGATATGCCGCACAAAATCAAATGTATGCTACACTCAGTAGCTTGACACGGAAATCTGTAAAATCCGATGCAGCCAATCAGACGGCAAAGAAAATTTTGCAAATGAGAACTCCGGTTTACCAAGCTGACCTCACCACCATTGAAAATCAATTTATGTTGGTGGTTAAAGAAGTTAAGAAAGAAATCGGAAATGACTACGCAGCGACACAGGCTTTGACTGCAGCTGCGGCAGAGAGAATGTTTGCGGAGCTTACAAAAGGTCAGGATATGGAAAATCCCAAGGTCACACCGGAGCAAGTGACCGAACTGATCATCGGTAGTGTTGCCGGCATGGATGGTGTCGATCAAGAAGCATTGGACAAGCTCGGTCAGGCGTTGACCGGATTCATGCAGACCACCTTGGAGCAAGCAGCAGCACAGGAGAAAGAAAATGAAAAACCGGAGCAATGAACAGCTCTGCGCTCTGGCTCAGAAGGGGGATATGAACGCCCGTGACCTTCTTCTGGAAAACAATTTAGGCTTCATCCGTAAAACTGCCAACGAGATTTATTTCGGTATGAATCTTGGGGAGAGCGAACTCAGTATCGACAAGGATGATCTGGAACAGGAAGGCTGTATCGGCTTACTGGATGCCATTCCTCGTTTTGACGGAAGCAAGGGTATCAAGTTTTTAACCTATGCTGCCCCATCCATCCGAAACGCTATGACTGACCTAATACGGGATGCGTTCTCTCAATATGAAATGCGAATGACCGATACCACAGACGGACTTGCTTTTCAAAAAATATATCTGGACGAAGTTCTCCCCGGCGAAGAACGAATGCTGCGTATCGAAGCGATAGCCGACCCCATCGCCAAGTCACCGGAAAAGATTTATATTGAGCAGGAAACCTTGCGTGAGCTTTATGAGGCATTGGACAGAATTGAAGAGCGAGAACAAGCCTATCTCTTATATCGCTATGGCTTCACAGACGATGTGGAGCACACGATGATCGGCACAGCAATCCATTTCAATTTGCGTGAGAGCCGAGCGAAGAAGCTGGAAGAAACTGCGATGGACAACCTTTGGTTGGAGCTTCCGTGGTGGTATGAACAGCATCGGACATTTCTGCTTGTATCCATCATAGAAGCATGGCTTGCCGTTGAGAAAAAGATCGACGAGCTGATTGGCGAAAGCGATAACGGGAACTGATCGCTGCGGCGGGTTTTATATACCTTTTGCTCCCCCGTTGGCATAGAAAATCTTTCCGCACAGCATCAAGATTTCCTATGCCAACTACACCCGAACAGCCGGATTTTGCTCATGCTCAATCCATGGCTTTGTGTTCCTTTCAGCCCACAAAATCCGTCTGTTCTGCTGCCGCCGAAAAGTGTCTGTCTGGAGTGGGACAGCCCCTTTCCAGCGTCAGCGGTCGCCAAAGGTATAACACACTAGACTTTGCAAGCAAAATCGTGTGCCAACAGGGATGCTTCTCGCCCCTATTGGAAACCCAGAGCCGAGGGATTGCATCCCTCTGGACACCCGCATATTTTCCTCGAAAATGGTACCCAAACTGTAAAAATGCAGTTTGACACCTTTCCTCAGAAAATACAAAACCGCTGTACTCTCCATCCTTGCGAGGATGAAAAATACAGCGGTTTTCTTATCTGTGTCTTTTGCTTTGACACAGATATTTCCGTTTCCCTTACTTCATAAGTTCATCGGAAAGCCTGAGAATTTCGGGAGCGATCTTCTCACGCTCTTTCTTCAAGGTGCGGTTATACAGCGGGTAGGCAAGGCAAACAGGCACAATGCCAACAACGCCGATAACAATACCCAAGAGCATCCCAACGTCTTGATGAATACCAATTATTTCGCTCAGATCGGACATTGCGAGACTCATGCCAAGTCCCATAATTAAAGCTCCTACAATACCAACGACAAGTGCAACGGTTGTTGCTTTGGAACTGACGCTCGCATCCAGACGGCGAAGCTGAGCCATCTTATCTTCCTGCTCAGTGGTCGTTTCATATTTCTTACGAATGTTCTGTATTTCTGTCTGTTCCTTGGCAGAGTAAGTGTAGCTAAAGGTTTCTTTATCCCTGTTCTCCATTTGATTTCTCCTCTTGAATTTTCATTTCTTTGATTCTCTTTGAACTCTGTACAATCATAACCACAGCCATAGTTATCACAAAAGCAGAGACAGCGGTTCCGGTTGTGCCAAGCATAATTCTGCGTGAAGCAAGGGACATAGAGCCATCGTTGAAGGTAGTGAGCATTGTGGATTCTAATGTCAGCATAGATACACAGGCGGCAGCCATGCTGATGGTTTTGCTTGCAGACAATATGGGGCGGTTATATTTGCGATACTTTATGAGATTGATGATTGCCATGGTAAATGTTGTGAACGTGTATGCAGCCATAGCGATAGCCGTAATCATGTTATGCTCGAAAGTACAATTCCAATAAACCATAAAGAAAATGATCAGAGCCAACGCCGTGTCCATGGCAAGGAATATCCACCCGCAAAAACGGTATCGCTTTAGTTCGGTTTCCATTTTCTCGCCGGGCTTATTCTTGCGTAAATAGCGCACAAGATAAAATCGCATGACAGCAAGACAAATATAATATCCACCAAGGGAATAATACCAAAAGGTGTGATGATAGAAGCCGAGCCATAACTGAAAGACTGCATAAATTGTATTCCATGCGGATGAGCCATAAAGCATAATGTTAGAGCGCAGCCGCAGATCGCCAAGCCATAGCTTTACATACTTGTTCTCATTCTTGATCGCTTTGAAAAATTGAATTAGGTAAGGTATCCGAAAACACCAAATTGTAAGAGTATAGGCGGCAAGCACATAGGAAACATACGCCGGAATCGATTCTGTTCCGATATATACCATCGAAAATACAAGAAACATCGTTGCAATCGGAAGTAAAACAACCATAACGGCGGTATGGGGATATAAAATTGATTTTATAAGTTTTCGCCAATCCATGTCACACCTTTTCGATCTTCACCGTAAAGGTCGTGCCTTTTCCGACGGTGCTTTCTACATTGATTTCTCCCTGCATAATGTCCACCACACGCTTAACAAGAGCCAGCCCAAGTCCATTTCCCTGGGTGGAATGTGACGTGTCACCTTGATAGAACTTTTCAAAAATGTGTGCGCCGATTTCTGGTGTCATACCGCAACCGGTATCTCTTACTTTAACAATAGCATGATGACTGGTAGCAGCAAGTGATACACTGACCGTTCCTCCTGCTTCGGTAAACTTAAAAGCATTGGAAAACAGATTGTTCCACACAAGAGACAGCAGCTCTGCATCCGCTTTTACTTTTACATCTTCTGCAATATCGGTCTCTATCTCAATGTTAGCTTTTTCCCAAACACTCTCATACTGCAACAGACACTCGCAAAGCTGTTCGCCTAAATCAAACACTTCCATCTTCGGAAAGATTTGTTGATTCTCAAGGCGATTGAGTTTCAGAATATTGGTCATCATATCTGCCATACGTCGGGACGCATCGGTAACACCCTTTGCATATTCGATGCGCTTTTCCTGTGACAGTTCTGCTCCCTGCAGCAAAGTGCCGTAATTCTGCATAACCGAAAGCGGCGTTTTCATTTCGTGAGATACGTTTGAAACAAAATCTGTTCGTAAAGTTTCAATTCCAGACAATTCTTGCGCCATGGAATTGATAGCTATAATGATTTGATTAAAGCCCTCTGATCCAGCCCCCTGCATGGGAGAGATACGGACGGAAAAATCACCTTTCATAAATTTTTCGGTGGCATCGGTAATGATTTTTACAGGACGATCCACGGAAATTTTTCGACGGATATGATCCACCAATGTAAAGATGACTGCAATCAACAGTACGTTAACAAGTGTGATTTTTGCGGCGGCTGCAATATTGGTTGCCGTGAAGGTCAAGTTCATTGTGTCAGCCAGCACATTCAAAAACAGCATCATACAACAGGAAATTGCAAAGCCTATTGTCAGAAAGAAAGCCAAGAACCCACTAATCATTCTCAACACATTTTGTAAGGTCAGCTTTTTCATTTGATCACCGCCTTGTATCCCAAGCCATGGACGGTCTTTATTTCAAAATCCTCGCAATCAGACAATTTCTGACGGAGCTTCGTCATATACACGTCAACGGCTCTTGGTGCTGTTCCGGTATCTACATCCCAAAACTCATCCATTAGCTGTGTTCGTGTGAAAGTCTTTTTGGGGTAGGACAGGAGCTTATATAGGATATTGAACTCACGGCTTGTCAATGAGATTTCATCGTCACCCAAATAGGCGGTATGCTCATCTGCATCCATGACAAAGCTGCCGATTTCAAGTTTCCTGCTGGATGCAATTTTCGCACGACGCAAAAGCGCACCGATGCGCAGAAACAATTCATCCAGATCAATCGGCTTGACCATATAGTCATCCACACCGATACGGAATCCCCGCTGCTTAGATGCAATATCATCACGGGCAGTCATAAACAGAATCGGAATGTCGTTGTTCACATCACGAACATTCCTTGCAAACTCAAAGCCATCCACACCCGGCATCATAATATCCGAAACAATAAGGTCAATCGTGTTTTCATATAGTGCGTCATAGGCTTCATTCGCATTTATGCAGCCCACAGCTTCGTATCCGCTGTTATTCAAAAAGGCACATACTGTCCTGTTCAGTTCCTTATCATCTTCCAAAACCAATATCTTAAACATCGTGTTACCTCCGCAAAATCCATTAACAAAGATATTATACCATGTAAATGTTAAAGTTTTGTTTGCGTTTAGAAGATACAGATGCCTTTTTTGAAAAAATGTAAAAATGGGGCTACATCATCAATGACATAGCCCCATCTTCACTATGCAGATTACTTACTCATGATCTTGTCGCTGAGTGCAATAATTTCGCCAGCGTATTTCTTGCGGCGAGAAGCCAAAATTTTCTTGTAAACAGGATAGTTCATGATCGCCAGAACCATACCAATAACTCCGATGACAATACCCGGCACCATCGGATTTTCAATACCAACGGTTGTACCAATGTCGGTCATCACAAGGCTCATGCCTGCTCCCATAATGATTGCGCTGATGCTGCCGAAAACATAGGAAAAGACGTTTGCCGGACGCTTAACCTTGCGGTCAAGATCTCTCAGAGCATCCAGCTCGGTGTTTTCTTTTTCGGTGTACTGTGTTCTGATTTTCTGCACAAGAAAATCCTTGTCATTCTTATTCATGATAATTACCTCTTTCATATTTTTTACGGGTACATTATATCGCACCAATGTTTTTGAAATCTTTGAGAAATGTTTGCGTTATGTTAATGTGCTTATTTTTTGTCGCCGGAAAGCCTTTTCTTGGCATCCTCCACACTTTCACCCTCCTTAGTGAACAGCACCTCGACACATTTATCAGTAACCTTGCCAAAGCCTTCTACTACGCCTGTTTCAATCTTCTTATAGCCACCGACTACACCATCCTCAATTTTCTTGTAGCCTTTAACTACGCCCTCGGCAATCTTTTCATTTGCTTCTACGAATTTAGACATATCTGTAATCTCCTTTTCTTGATTTTGTGACTTTATTATACCTATCGGTTGTTTGCGAGATTTTTGAGAAATGTTTGTGTTTTGTTAAAATAAAAAATGCCCGCAGGATTTCTCCCACGGGCGAAGTGTTGTTTAGCTATCAAGCGGTTTGTACTCCGTTACAGTTTTCAGATATATTTCGGGATCGCCGTTCAGCACGATGTCTGCATATCCTCTCGGATCATTGTAGATCAGATAGTCAAGCTCTGACCGCTGATACATATTGTCGGCAACCTCGTTTTCCACTGCGGTGCAATCGATAGATATCATTGTGCCGTCTGACAGTCGCAGCTCCACGCAGGCGGTGTCGATGTTGAACTCACAGGACAAGATTTTCATTCTACCGCACTCCTTTCCACTTTGCGCTGTTCCCGCAGATATGCCTCGAAGATGCTTCTGCGTATCAAGACCTTTTTCCCAATCTTGTAAACCGCACCGGCTTCATGTGCCATTCGGGTAACCGGTTTGAGCCCCAAGCGGTAATAGTCACAAGCCATGCTGTATGTAACAAATTCATGGGTCATAAACTCCAAATCTTCATCGTCAATCTGATCAGAAAACATCCATACGTTCCCACTCATTCTTCATCGCCTCCCCTGTATTTGCTGGTGGCAGGCTCGTGGAATCGCTCCAAATAGGCATCAAAAATGTCCCTGTTAATGAGAACGGTGCTGTCAAAGCGGTAAATAGCTCCTGCATCGCTGGCAAGCTCTAACAGCTTCTTGTGGGACAGGCTGTAAATCAACTCTGCCTGTTGGTAGCGGATATATTCTCTCCGCAGCTTCCTCAGTTGTTCCGGCACTTCCTTCATACTCTTGATGGGCTTGTAGTTGTCTTTCATGGTGGTATCCTCCTAAAAATTGATTTGAGTGTTGACAGCAGTTGACCGCAAAACGAAAAAAGAGCACTTCCCAGATTTACTCTAAGAAGTGCTCATAGGTCTTGTTCAAACCTGATGTCGTATTGCCTGAGATTCACAACGCTTCGTATTGATGCGTTATTCTTCAAGAATTCGCTGTCAAATTGCTGTCAAAGCGAGGATGACACCACTCCGTAACCACACTATATAGTGGTTTTATCGCCCATTTAACGCAATATATAGCGTTTTCTTTAGTCAAGGGGCTTCATTGTCGGAAACAAGATGACATCGCGAATGCTGTCTGAACCAGTCAGCAGCATTACACAGCGGTCAATGCCCATTCCCATACCGCCGGTAGGAGGCATACCATATTCCATCGCTGTCAGGAAATCTTCATCCAGCATTTCCGTCTCGTCGTCTCCCCGCTCCCGCTGCTCCAGCTGTTTTTCAAAACGATAACGCTGGTCGATAGGATCATTGAGTTCCGAATAAGCGTTAGCCATCTCGCTGTGGCAAATAAACAGCTCAAACCGCTCCGTCAACCGGGTATCCTGGGGGCTGCGCTTGGTCAGAGGAGAAACCTCTACCGGATACATGGTAATAAAGGTCGGCTGAATCAGTTTTTCCTCCACCTTCTGATCAAAGCAGG
>Ga0129317_1001696_pt1 | contig 15008 bp, 16 predicted proteins | sample Cm1ome_FD_94430 | JGI IMG/M metagenome (GOLD analysis project Ga0129317, IMG submission 94430) | Eastern black-and-white colobus group fecal microbial communities from Wisconsin, USA - Cm1105 metagenome | ecosystem: Host-associated > Mammals > Digestive system > Large intestine > Fecal | place...
ATATGACCATACCATGCTGACTGCACTTGCTGTTGTATCAACTGCTGGTGGTGACGCTGCAAATGCTGAAAAGATAATACAAGCTAGTACAATGATAGCACCTTCCATGCATACGCCCATATAGGACTTGATAAAAGTAACAGCCATATTTTGTGTACCTTCACCTGCCCATGAAGATAACGGAACGGGTGAAATGGCTGTATACATGTATAGCTTAAAGTATCTTCCATAGACAGTTAGAATTAAAATAAAGGATAGTATTGTAATAAATAAACCACCAAGCAGTGTTACTGCCCATAGTTGAATACTTTCTAAAAATCCACAATCTTCTACTGCTGTAATGATTTCTTTGGGTAGTGTAGTAGATGTAGCTGCACCAATACCAACAGTTGTCATAATCTTGGAAGTAATTCCTTGAATGATTTCAAAAATCTTCATCATCAGTTCCATGCCATAGACAACCATTGCTCGTGCAATCACAAATCTTAAAAATAGCTTTAATACCTGTTCCGGTCTTTTGACCTGATCAAAATTGATACATGTTTTTAATACTCCTTATAACAAATATAGCTATATTTCATTGTGAATTATAATACTCATTTATGAGAATTATTAGGTTATATATAAAAAAGAATGTAAACGATAAAATAATATAGAGGTGAACAATAATGCCTGAAAAAACATTAAAAAGATTAGGAAATTCAATTAGAGAAAATAGAAAACAGAAAGGTTACTCTCAACAAGAATTATTAGAAATAACTGGAATATCACGCCGACACATTGCGAATATAGAAAATGGAATAGCAAATGCATCATTTGAAATTGTCACAATTTTAGTCAAAGAGCTTAATATTTCCTTAGATAATATTGTCTTTACAGATCAAACTAATTCTCAAAGTGCAATGATAAACTCTATTTTTATCGAATGGTCACAGTGTACTGATTTACAACAAAGAATAATGTTTAAAACCCTTAAATGTTTAATGGATGAATTTATTAATTACAATCATTTCGATAATTAAGCAATTAAGGCAGACTCATGAAGAATCTGCCTTTTTTGATATAATCAAACTTTGAATTATTACAATTTCTCTTATTTATAGATATAAACAAATTACTAATACTATCCAAAATACTCCATGAAATATAGAATATTACTATTTTAAACCTAACTCTTTTAACCAGTTAGAAACTGTTTCACTTTGGTCATTTTCTATTACATTTCTACTAACTGGCAATCCTTCTAAAACAGTAACATTTTTATCTTTTAAATAAGTTTGCATGTCTTCTTCTGTACCACTCATGCCGCTGCCTCCATGAGTAACAAATGGAACAATAGTTTTATCACTTAAATCATAATTATCAAAAAAAGATAAAATAATTTGTGGATATGTATACCACCACACTGGATAACCAATAAATACTGTATCATATTTTGTCATATCAACATCTATATCTTTAATCTCAGGTCTTTCATCGTTGTCTTGTTCTGTTTTTGCATAATCCAATAATTCATCACCATCCGGATAAGGTGTTATCGGTTCAATTCTTCTAAAATCTCCTCCAACTTGATCTGAAATTTCTTTTGCAAGTTTTTGAGTATTACCACCTTGTGAAAAATAAACAACTAAAACTCTTTCACTATCTAAAGTTGTTGTACCTACTTTGCTGTCCTCATTAGCAATACTATTATCAATTCCTATACTAGTACCTCGATTTTGAGAAAAATAATATCCTACTCCAGCAATAATTACAGCTACAATTCCAATAAAAATCAGTAACTTCCTCTTCATTATCATAACCTCCTATTTTAGTAATCCTAGTTCTGTTAGTCAGGCTTCTATATCATTATTATTGTTGACTGTCTACCACTTTAAAACTGTAGTCTATCTACATCAATTTCATTCAATCTATCTTCTATGCCACTCCCACCATTTTTACAAAACAAACTACTGTTTTACCATCAAAATTGTTTGATTGTAGAAGTGTATATATAACCATTGGAGTATCTTACAACTAAATTGGATATCCTATAAAATGGTATCATAATTATTAGTATTCAAATTTATATTTCTAGTCTGGATTATTATCCAATTCATCTCTTACAATATCTACAGTTTCCTGATAATCCTCTGAATATGCTTTCATAAGTTCTATCCTTACTAATGTGTTTTTTGTTAATTTTTTAATTTTTTGAGCAATTTCCTTGGTTGTACCAATTTTTGAAAATTGTACAATAAGCACATTACTATCATAATTTATTTTTACAGTTTCAACATTTTTTGTACAGATGTACTGGCTATATCATCACTATTATTTTGATCAATTGATGAACATCCGCCAACTGTAAACAGTAATGCAATTGCTACAATACCATAAAAAAGTTTTTTAACATATTTTATTCTCTATCTTTCATCTTTTACTGATTTAATATATTTCATTAAATAATGTGTTACCATAACAAATAAACAAAATATTCCTAAATATTCAATAAATATCTGAATAATTCCAATTTGCTCATTAACAAATACAAATCCGTTAAACAACAACAAATAATCTAAAATTCTATTTTTAAAAAACATTATCATTCCATATAGACACACAATAACTGGAAATATTATAAATACTAAATCTTGTATAAGCGTATTTTTCTCTTTTAAAACTTTTTTAATAGGTAATATTATAGTTTGCAAATGCATTCCTAAATGAATTCCCATTAAAATAAATCCCCAATATGCTGAGAATATATGTAATTGTCTTGCAATAGACATAGACATAAAATTTAAATAAGGAATTAGCCTAGACATTGTTAATCCACTTAATGCAATAAGCAAAATATCAATTAGTAGTAGAAAATTAATTCCTATAAAGATTTTCTTTATTGATGAAAATTTCCTTTTTAAGAAAGACTTATACCAGTTTATATTAAATATGTGGTGAAACAAAAAGGATATGATTATAGTTATTCCTAAAATTTCATGTATCGTTTGTCCAGTTTTTAAATAAAGCATTAAAAACAATAAAAGTACTATCATTAAAATATCCAATAATTTTTTCTTTCGTATCATTTTCTACCTCTCAATATTTTTAACATCAATTATTTATATTCGTTAATCTACATCACCTCTTTTATGCTATTATTATAATTTTCAAGACATAAAAAGTACAATATCAATAATACATTCTACTATGACTCAGATGTATAGTGAGTTCGTTAAATGAAAAAACAAAGAAAAATCTTTGTTTTTATAGACATTCAATTAAAATAGTATATATTTCTTCGTGAGTTAATTGTTTTGCACATCCTATTGAAATTGTACATGAATCTGCAATTTCTTTTAGCATATTTTTATCAGTTATTCCCATTTCAGTTAAAGAAGTAGGAAGTCCTATTTCCTGTATGAATTCTGCTAAAGCATTAATTCCCGCTAAAGCCAATTCTTCTTGTGACAATAACTCATCGTTGATTTTCCAAACAACTTGAGCAAATCTTGCAAATTTATTTACTGCATTTTTATAGATGTGTTTATACATATTTGGATGAATAGCAGCAAGGCCTTGCCCATGATTACAATCAGTAAAAGCTCCTATTTGATGTTCAATAAAATGAGCTTGAAAATCACCTGTTTTACCAAGTTTCAATATACCATTTTCTGCCATTGCAGAATCCCACATCAATTCACTTCTTGCTTCTAAATTTTTTGGATTTTCAATTACCTTTCTAATATTCCTAATTGTATTACACATAATTGCTTCATTAATTTCATCAGATACATTATCATTGAGTGGTTTCCCAAAATATGTTTCCATTGCATGAGATAAAGTATCAAAAGCCCCTGAAATGACTTGTTTCATCGGTACAGTTAATGTATAAGTTGGATCCAATATCGCAAATTTTGCCAAAGCTCCTCTCATTCCCGTTTTTATTTTTAATTCTTCATGAGTGATTACCGCTCCATTATTCATCTCTGATCCTGTACCTGAAGCTGTTAATACTACTCCCATTGGTACAAAATCAGTCGGCATATTTTTATCTATAAATTGCATTACCCAAATATCTTTATCAGTTTTAGCCTGAACTGAAATCATCTTACAACAATCAATAACTGAACCACCTCCAACTGCCAAAATAAAATCAATTTGGTTATTTTTAACAAGTTCAGCTCCCTCTTGAACTTTTTTTAATGTTGGATTAGGCATGATACCTGAAAATTCCGTAATATTCTTATTTGCTTTTTTTAATAATGAAATAACTTTATCATAAACACCAGTTCTCTTAATTGAACCGCCACCATAAGCAATCATTACGTTATCGCCAATGGACTTCAATTCATATGTGAACGCTTCATTTAGTACTCCTTCCCCAAAATAAACTTTAGGCATATCATCCATAATAAATTTTTCCATTTTATTTTTCCTAGTATATTATATATAATTCATTTATTCAGTCATATAATATACTTTTTCCTTTCTAAATATTACTTTATTTGTTCTTATACTTTTTATTTAAGTTCATTCAACCAATTTTGTACATCGGAACTTGACACTCCAGAATTGAATCTTTGACCTTCTTTCCAATTCCCACTACCTGCCATTTGTTCTAACAGTTCTCCACTATCACCTAACCCAGAAGATGACGAAGTGCAAAATGGAATTACTGTTTTATCTGAAAAGTCATTATCTTTAATAAAGTTATCAATTGGCCATGCAGCAATCCCCCACCAAATAGGATAACCGATGAATACTGTATCATAACTATCCCAATTATCCACTGTAGTAGAAATAAGTTCAATATTTCTTGCATTTTCATTATTATATTCTCTTGTCACACGACTATTGTCATCACTATAATTCAAATCCTCATCACTATAAGGATTTTTTGGTTCAATTTCAAATAATGTTCCATCCGTTTCTTTAGCAATCATATCAGCCACCTCTTTTGTATTTCCTGTTGCTGAGTAATAAACTATTAATGTTTTTCCTAAGCTATTTGATACTTCATTATCAGATTGCTGTTGCTCATTAGCTTGATCGTTTGTTTGAGACATTTTATTTGATTGACATCCAACTAATAAAGCTAATGCAATGACACCTGATAAAAATATTGTTAATTTCTTCTTTAATTTCATTTTCTTTTTCTCCTTTATTTTTTCTTATTAAATAACCATCCCATGATCTCGTTATCATTAGAAAACAATGCTCCACCACCACCATGTTGATTCGTTATTCCTTGACTTGTAAAATACTCACTATCTTTTATATCTAAAACTAGTAGTTTATCAATTTCATTGTCAGATAAACCAATTTCTTTATACAAACTATAAAGTGTATCATAAGCGTTTTGTGAAGGTTTAGACCCGTAATATTCATCATTCTCACCTATGACGATATAAACAGGGGTTCGATTTTCAACAACTGATTCATATTCACCATCCCATTGCGTACTAGCATGCAAATAAGCAGTAAAAAGATCAGCCCTTTTTGACATAACTAATGACATAGTTTCTCCACCGCCCGAATAACCATTTGCGTAGACTCTAGTTTTATCGATATTGTAATGTTCTAAAAAATATTCAACTAACTCAATTGTTTGATTTGCTGACGTCTCACCCCAATCATTTAATTGTGGAGCAACAACGATCATTTTTGAAATATAGTCTTGTGCTATAAACCCAAAATTTTCTGTTTTAACATTTTCACCAACCCCTTGAAAATAAAGTCCTTGGTACCCCGGTAAAGTGAAGTATAATGCATAGGACTCACTACCATCATAGCTGTCAGGTATATAGACATTGTAATGAATATCTCCATTTTCTTGCGAATGTAAAACATTATCTAACAAGAAATTTTTATATTTCTTAGTTCCTGCTGTCACAATTTCATCTTTTTTTTGAAGTTTTAATGAACTATCATCATTTTCATTGTTAAAAGTCTGATCATTGTATCTATCTGTTATATAAAATCCTATAAAAAATACAGTAATACAACCAATAATAAAAATCCATTTTTTCATATTGTACTCTTTCATATCAAATTTCCTTGTCCTTATTCATGTGCTTTTCCCAAAATTCAATCGCATGATTAACCCATCCTTCTGCTCCTGTTCCTTCTCCAATTCCAAACCCATGAAGAAGTCCATCAAATATTTCTATTTGAGCATTTGTTCCGTTTGTTCTTATGTCATTAATTCTCTTTTCCATAACTTTATAATTTGCAATCGTATCGCTTGATCCAACACATGCATATGTAGGAGGTTCATTTCCAGTCACTTCTGATAGTCCAGTATATTGTATGATTACTGCACTTGGTTGAGGATAATCCTTTTCATTAAAGCAAGATGTTCCATAATTACCTAACCATACTGCCATTCTTCCTCCTGCTGAACCGCCCCAAACAGAATATGTTGAAACATCTACTTTTAATTCATTTTGATTTTCATGAATAAATGCAACTGCTCTTGCCAAATCTTCCATTGCTTTATCTGAATCGGGTCTATAAATCAATGCAAAAGCATTATAACCATTCTTAGAAAGTTCTAAAGCATGTGGAAAACTATCCTGCATGGCACCAACATACATAAAGCCACCACCAGCATTTATTATTGCAAAAGGAGCATTTTCTTTCCCTCTAAAATAAAATATACCTGTATCTCTTTTTTGAGGATCCTCCTTCATTTCTTCTTCCGTATATATGTTGTAAAAAATTTGATTTCCAGAGTTGGCTTGATCTTTCAAATAATTAGTAATTTCAACTGTTTTATCAGAATTCATATAGTTATACCAAATATATAAATCCTCTGCTTCTTCTAATGTCAAACTTTCATCTATCGTTCTATTGACTGGAAATATTAGTCTTCCATAACCTTCAAAAGAGCGATTATTAATAACATCATATATTCTAGTTTCTCTTGTAAAGTAATTAATATCATTATTATTACTTATTGAGTGATTTTCTTCTGTACACCCCGTTACCGTAACCAACACCAGACATATTACAATAATAAAACATATTCTTTTCATATACTCTCCTTAAAAACAAATAGACATATCATCCATGACTTTTAGTTAATATTTCAATATTTATATGATTACATTTTTTACATAAGACAAAATTTGTAAACAAGATTTAATTTACCAAAACATTACTTACTACCATATAAATAATAAGATTTTTTTACACTCTACTATTTAATCATATTTCTATCTGTAAATTTCATCTAACCATAAATCGACTTTTTCAGCCCATTGTCCTTGTATTCCAAACCCATGTGGGTAACTATCTAAAACTTGTGACTTAAGATTTTTCTCTAATTCATTTAATAAATCGACCTGCGCATTAAACTGATTATAAAAAGGATCCTCTGTTCCATACACATAATATGTGGGTGGTAAATCAAAATTTTCAAAAGTACTTTTATTTAAATCAGCATTAGATAATCTTCCATAAAAGGAATATCCCATAATTACTGCATTAGGTGTTGAAGATATCGGATCTATTTCATCAGGTGAATACTGATTATCTAGTGACATTCCATTTATATCTCCACCAAATTCTAATACAGCTCTCCCATTTGCAATTCCACCTGCAGAAAATCCAACCACAGCTATCTTATTTTCATCTATACCATAATCCTTGGCATGATACCTAACAATTTTTACAGCTCTAGCAACATCTAGTCCAGACTCTTTTTCTGTATAGGGTTGTACACGATAATGAATAACAAAAGATACATAACCTAATTCAGCGAATCTTTGAGCAACTTCTTTACCTTCAGTATTTTCTGATCGAAACACAAAAGCTCCTCCTGGACTTACAAGTATCGCTCCTTTAACTTTGGTACCTTCAGGTACATTGTAAACTGTCATATATGGTTCAAAATCTGGATTATCAAAATAATCAGCAGTATTCTCTGTATAAATCGTTTCTATAGGCATCTTTTGTTTTTCCCATAAATAAATAATATCATTATCAGTATTTTCTCTCTGATCTCCTGAATAATAATCATATACATTAATTACTTCATCTTGTTTTTGATTGCATCCAGTCATACAAATTAACAATATGATCATACTAATAATTCTCTTTTTTTTCATAGAAACCTCCTAACCATAGGCATTTTTATAATGCATCAGTTTAATAAGAATGATTAATTTATGTTAGAAATACATCATCTATATTCACTTAAATCATATTCATTAATGATAATAATCTTTATCAAAAATACAGATAACAAACAAAAAGATAGATATTAATTTAAATTCATTTTTTATCACACTTACAAATTCAAAATCTTATCTTTTATCAAATATAATCATGATTTTTTTCTCTAATCTCTTTAAAATTAAACTTATAATCTAGAAATCCACATCTTATCATTTAATATATATTATCTATTTTTTACATAATTAATCCAAAGTCCTGAACGTTGAAGAATTTCTGTTTTTACTATTGAATACTCAGACGTTGATTGTAGAAGAGGCTTTACAAAACAACTCGATTCAAAAGAAGAAGGTATATTACTTTCTCCATCCACAACTGGAGAGATGATAAGACTAATTTCATCTATTAAATTTTCATTAGAAAAAGATGCATTTACAATTCCACCACCTTGCAAAAGAGCTGTTTCAATATGAAACTTATTCTTTAATTTTTCAAGTGCTATTTTCATACTTAGTTTTTCTTTACCTGCAAATATATATGAAATACCTAATTTCCTTAAATAATCAGTATATGTATCGCTAACATTTTCACTCAAAATTTCGATTACATTCCTATCTTTTAATCTTTCATTCTTTAAATTATCTAAATTCCAATTCAATGTGCCTAAAGCATCTACAACAACAAGCCATTTTGTTTTTTCATTCATAAAAATAAAATCTTTCTTTTGTGTTTTTACATTATGAATCTGATTTGAATTTGAAATATATCCCTGTGTATAAATTTCATTTGCTGTCCTACTTCCATAAACAATTGCATCTGCATCATATTTATTGCTCATTTGATTATATACACTGGTAATCTCTTGAGTTGCTACATTGCGAAAAAAATTACCTGCAATTCTACCGTCAATTGATTGTAACATATGACATATAACGTATGGTCTATCCATCTTTATCACCCCGTTTTATACCTTAATCAACAAAGAGGCAAATATTATAACAATAGAATTTCTTTGTATATTTATTGTTCTCTATTTGCCTATAATATTTTAAAAGTAAATGCTTAAAATCAGTTTCAACACAGCTAAGTTGTACTTTTCCTATTTATTTTATTAACCAATTAACTATCTTTTTTATATGGATGTCCCAGAAATCCCAATCATGTCCTCCTGCACTTTCATAGTACTCATGTAAAATATCTAGTTCTTTTAAGAAATTATGATATTTACGATTTTCATCTATAAATACTTCGTCATCTGTACCACAACAAACATATAGATCAGGTAAATCTGAATTTTCATTTTTCTTTGATTTGATAAGAGCATAGTAATCTAACTCGCTACCTTTAATTTCATCTAAATTAGAATATATTTCTTCATAGTATTTACGATCAAAAATGGGATGTTTAGTATTATATTTACTATTAATAACACTATCCTGCATTAACGCTGGGGATAATAATGCAATCTTACCAAATGTGTCATTATATTTTAGTCCATTAATCAAGGCACCATATCCACCCATGGATAACCCGCCAATAAATGTATCTTCTCTTTTAGATGATAACGGAAACATTTTCCTTGTTAATTGAACTAACTCACTACCTATAAATTTCCCATAATTTCTTACACCACTTTTGCTGTCTAAATAAAAACTATTTTCACCAGCAGGCATAATAACTGCTAAATGATGTTCTGTTGCATATCTTTCTATTCTAGTCCCACTTAACCAATCTAAATCACTCCCAAAACCACCATGAAGAAGATATAGTGATTTTAGTGGTAGTTTTACTTCATCCTTTTCTAAATCAAAATAATTATTTTTATCAATAGGAATAATACAAGTAATAGGTACTTTTCTTAATAAAGATTCACTAAATAATTCTACTCTTACAATTGCCATTTTTACACCTCTAATATATTAATTTTAATATCTTATTTCTTGATATTATATAATTCAAAAACACTTTTTTAATGCATAGCATTAATCAAAATATATGATTTTTACAAAATTTAATATTAATAAACTACTTTAATTCATTTCATGATTTAAACGTTTCACCTACTTTTTCCCCTAACACAAGATAATTATTGTGAACTGGATCATAAGTAATTGGTTTTAATTTATTAACATCAATTAGACCATCATTGTTTATAACTTTTTCATCTGCATTAATATTAATAATTTCTCCAATAATGTTACCTTCGCTTGTTACTTTTATAAGTTTACATTCTAAAACCATAGGCAATTCCATAAAAATAGGTGCATCAACAAATTCACTTTTTAGTGTTGTAAAACCAGCTTTTTTTATCTTATCCATTTCATCATTTCCAGAAACAAGACCTACGTAATCACAAGCTTCAACATGTTCTTCATCAGCAAAACTAATTGTGAATGCTCTCTTCTCTTTAATATTCTTTGTTGTTTTATGACCTTTACTTAAACAAAGCACAACCATATTTGAGGCATATAATCCACCCCAAGCTGCATTCATAGCATTTGCATTACCTAATGAATCATATGAACCAATTATCAATACTGGTGAAGGATAAAACCATGGTTTAACTCCAAAATTCTTTCTCATTTTGTAGCCCCCTAGTAATTAATTCTTGTGTATGACATTGATGCCATTTTAATAACATCATCATTAAGTGTATAAACTTCAGTAACAACAAATGGATTTACAACCTCATTTCCATCTACTACTGCTGTAAGTTTTAATTTTCTTAATAGGATAATTGTTGATTCAATTTGTGTTAAATCTATCTGTTCAAAATTAATATTTTTATAAATAATTTTTTTGTTTTTAATAACCTCTATTTCATCTTTATGAGATAACGTAACACCCATATGTACAAATTTAGCATCTTCATGCACTAATTCATTTAGCGTTTCAATATCTATTTCGTGCATAGCATTCCAAATTCTTTTTGATACTTTTAATACCTGATCCATTCTTATCTCCTCCATTATTTTAATCATGTATTTTAAATTTATTTAACCATTTAGCCGTTTTATAACTCTGAAAATCAATAATCTCACTATGTCCAATATCCATCTCACCAATTCTTTTCATATCTTCTTTATCTAATTTAAAATCCCAAACATTTATATTTTCTTCCATGCGATGATTATCAACTGTTTTTGGAATAGCAACAATATTATTTTGTACATGCCATCTCAAAACAATTTGTGCAACACTTTTATCATGTTTATTGGCGATACTTTTCAATATGGGATTTTCAAAAATATCTTTTTGCCCTTCTGCTAGTGGTCCCCATGCTTGAAGACAACAATCATATTTTTTTAAAACATTTAACAATTGACTTTGCTGAAAAAATGGATGAAACTCAACTTGGTTAATCATTGGACTAATTGTACAATTCTCACATAAATCCACAAATCTTTCAGCTGAAAAATTGCATACACCTATAGCCCTTACTTTTCCTTGTTTATATAATTCTTCCATAGCCCGCCAAGATCCATAATAATCACCATAGGGTTGATGTATAAGATAGATATCTATATAATCTGTTTGTAATCTTTCAAGCGATTTACGAAATGCATTTAATGTATTCTTGTATCCGCTATCTTGAATCCAAACTTTTGTACATATAATTACCTTTTTTCTATCAATTTTTGATTTAATTAATGCATTGCCTATTTCTTTTTCATTAAAATATGATGCAGCTGTGTCTATGAGACGGTATCCTTGTTTTAATGCATTAATGACACAAGATTCAGCAATTTTCGAATTTATTTGTAAAGTTCCATATCCTAAAATAGGAATCTCAAATTGATTTGATAATCTGATATATTCCATAGTTGCATTCCCTTATTCTACTAATAAAAGTGTTTTCTTTTTAGCACCTCTCCGTAAAATAAACATAATTACTGAAATTACTGATAAGATTAAGAAACATGTTCCGTCTATGTAAAACAGACCCCTTAAATTTTTTCCACCAGCTATATTTTGTAAAACTATGGCACCATATGGCGCTACGAAAGTTCCTAGATTACTACCTGCTAAAAATAGTGAGGTTGCTAATGATGAATTGCTTACTTTTATTGAACTGACCTTATTGATAAGATATGGGAATACCATTCTAAATCCCACACCTATTAAAAAACCACTTATCATAACTAAATAAAGAGATTCAGCTGTTCCGATTAAGAACATTGAAATTCCCAATATTGCCAATCCTAGTGACATTATATATTGTTTCAAAACTTTAAAGATTTGACCAAAAATAACTCCTGACAACATAGAACCTAAACTTAAACAGATAATAACAATACTTGCTTCACTTGCTGTCGCATATCCTTCGCTCGTCATCAGTGTAGACACTTTAATTCCCATTATCATATAAAGAACTGATATAAAAAACATTAAACAAGTATACCCCAGCACCAAGATATAACTTGTTTTATTTGTCTTTTTAACGTTTTCAGATTCAATGTTTTCTTTTGGTGTAATATGCATATCTTCTGTTTTCACCTTTGGTACAAATAATACAAATAAAACTACTACAGGGACAGCCATAAAATAAGCATAGAATGAACTTTGCCAACTTATTCTTAATAATTGCCCAGCTATAAACGTGATACCCATACCACCTAATCCTTCACAAGCACTTTGTAACCCAATTATCGACGAACGTTCATCTCCATCATAAAAATATGAAATCATTGATACAAGCAGTGAATTAAATAATCCAATACCAAATCCTAAACAAGCTCTAGATAATAAAATTATATAGAAGTTATCAATAAATATTGGTATAATCCCACTTATAGCAACTATCATAAGTCCAAGTGAAATAGTTTGTTTATATCCAATTTTCTTAGCAATGAAACTGCTGATAAGTACAGATAACATTAAAAACATGGATGGTATGGTTGTCAGCATTTCTACCATCGACAAAGGTATAGTTGGAAATGCCTCAGCCATAGCCGGTATATTTGCATTGATTGCCGGTGCTGATGCAACTAGCAATGATGCTGATAATAATGAAAACTTTAACAATAATCCTTTTCTCATTTATAATTTCCTTCCTTTCTTCATTTTTATTTTAGACAAACAATCAAGAAAAGTACAATATCAATAGTTAATCCTGCTATAACTAACAGTCATAGTGAAACTTTATTTAATAATCAAAAATAGTATTCTTATCATCTACAATCATGGTATAATAATGAGTAATTAAAGGAGAGTGATACAATGATAGATATTTATCAATTACAACACTTAGTTGCAATAGCTGATGCTAAAACATTATCTAGAGCCTCGGAAATTCTTCATATCTCACAACCTGGTTTAACAAGATCTATTCAAAGATTGGAAGATGATTTAAATATTAAACTATTTGATAGGACAAGGAACAAAATATCCCTCAATGATAATGGGAAGTTAGCTGTAAAATATGCCAAAAAGATTCTTCACGATATTGACAATATGAATGAAACTCTTCAAGCATTTGAGCGTAGTAAACGTATTATTAGTATTGGCTCTTGTGCTCCTGCACCTATTTGGGGTTTAACAAATTTATGTAATCGTTTATACCCTGAAAATATGATCGATAGTCAAATCATTTCAGATGAAAACACACTTATTAACGATTTGTATAATCATAAATATACAATGATTATTTTAAATCACCCTTTACATAATGAAGATATTATCTGCATTGAACTTATTAAAGAAAATTTATACATTTCTGTTTCGCCAGCACACCCTCTTGCATTATTTAAAGAAATCACCTTCGATGAACTGAACGGAGAAAGTGTTCTTTTATTATCCAAAATCGGTTTTTGGAATGAACTTTGTATTAAGAATCTACCTGAATCTCACTTATTACTTCAAGATAATCCATCTATATTTGATGAACTTGTGAAAGTTTCAGCTTTACCAAATTTTAGAACTAATCTTACTATATTAAGAGAACCCGAAGAAAAAAATAGAATTTCTATACCCATCATAGATGATTGTGCCCAAGTTACATATTATTTAATTATGAAAAAAGAAACTAAAAAAATATTTAACATTGATGAGGATGATCTTAATAGTATTCAATGGAATAAAATATAAAAAAGTCGATTACCAAAAATTGAGTTCTCACTCACTAATGGGTAAATGATTAAAGTTATAGAAATAAAAAAAGAAATAGACCACCTAAATTCATAGGGAATTTATTTCTTCTTTTTTAGTTATTTATACTTGCACCCTAGAGTAAGCAAGAACCAAAATTAATAATTTAAGTCTTTGTTTATTCGTTTTCAATAAAATCAACACATAATTTTGTAATTCCGCTTAACATATAAGAGCTAGCTTCTTTAATATAATAAAATTCAGGTAAAAATTCTTTATCAATAAAAGAGGATAGCACATTTTTTACTTCATCCATATCCGGTGTCATTGGCGAACTTATCACTACAGCTTCTGGTCCAATGAGCGAAATAGTTGGAAGTAACGATTTTGTTACGAGTTCTACGGCTCCATGCTGTGTCCAAGCCAGTTTATGAACATCATCAGATAGCTGCATCCGCCTGATAAAATATCTTATCTCTCCTGCTATACCATTTTTCCCTCTAATTACTTTACCATTAGAAATGATTCCTTGTCCCCCTACCCCAAATCCAAATGGCTGTGAATGGAAAATAATATTATCATACTCTGGATGTTCTAAAGAAAAACCTACAACTGCTGCATTTGCATTATTATAAACGAAAACATCAATTCCATATTTATCTTCAAAATCAGCTTTTATATCAATAGTTCTTCCATCTGTTGGTTCTTTCAACTGCTTTTCATCTTTAACAATACCCGGTGTCGCAATTCCAATCATATCA
>Ga0129317_1001697_pt1 | contig 14974 bp, 15 predicted proteins | sample Cm1ome_FD_94430 | JGI IMG/M metagenome (GOLD analysis project Ga0129317, IMG submission 94430) | Eastern black-and-white colobus group fecal microbial communities from Wisconsin, USA - Cm1105 metagenome | ecosystem: Host-associated > Mammals > Digestive system > Large intestine > Fecal | place...
TCTTAAACCATAATTCTTTCAAATGTATTTAGTAATAATAGAAAAGATGTCTGCCATTTTTATAGCTGACACCTTAACTTAATTACCAGATAGCATTAGATTTCTTTAACTTAATACCATTGTGTCTTTAGAACTACTTTTTATTTAGACTACTCAAACAGTGACTTTATTGGACAGATCTATCCACACGTAGAAGATGAGAAAGTAACATATGAACCTATTCCAGGTCCATTCACTAAAGCATTAGAAAGAGCTTTATCAACAGATGAAATGGTTTATTTAGTCATTGAAGAAATCAACCGTGGTAATGCTGCTGCTATATTTGGTGATACATTCCAATTACTTGATAGATTGGAAAAAGATAATCCAGACGGAAGACTCACAGGTGATAGTGAATATCCTATTTCTAATGCATTTATTGAAGGTTATTTTGATAAGAGAAATAAGGATATTGAAAAGAGTGGAGGAGTTAACAAGATCAATTTTACTAAGGGAAGAATCATAATTCCTCATAACCTTACTATTCTTGCTACTATGAATACAAGTGACTAGAATGTATTCCCTCTAGATACTGCTTTCAAGAGAAGATGGGATAGAGAAAAAGTTGTTACTGAATGGGCTAAAGTAGGTGACATCAAGAAGATGTATATTCCATGTTCTAGTATTACATGGGAGCAGTTTGCTACTACTATAAACAACAAAATGTTACAGGAAAGTCAGAATGGTGATGTGGCTATTTCTGAAGATAAGCAGATGGGTCCATATTTTATTCATGAAAATATGTTATCTAAAGTAGAAAACACAGGAACTAAAGATGATTTAATCGCATTTGTAAGTAATGTTTTAGATTATTTATATAACGATGTAACTAAGTTTGACCATTCTATTCTCTTTGATAAGAACATTATTTCCTATGATATGCTTTATGAAAAGATGAGAGTTTATGATCAAACAGGTAATGATTTATTCGAAGGTATTTTTAAAGATTCTGTTGAAAAAGCATTAGTAGATGTTTCTGTAATAGAAGAACCACAAGCTGATGATGTAGAAGAATCTTTGGAAGAGCCTAATGAATAAGGATGTAAAGATTGTACCAGTAGATAAGTCTAATAGCTTTGTAGGTATTAAAATTGATGAAGGGATAGTCAAAGTATTTGTTCCTAGGGTCTTTCGAGAAAATGAAGACTGGAAGAAAGATATCAGACTATTCTTAAAATCAATAGAAATTGCTAAAACAAAAAATACGGAGAATATCAATAAAGGCTCAAATAACACAGATAATGTATGGCCAATAGATTCTTATCTATGGCTAATAAATGATTATTTAGAAAATGGTCTTTATTATAACCGTGAAAAGAAAATATCTCGCTCTAATAGTGGTAAAATAGAATGGAAGAGAACCTTACAGCAGGTTCCTATCTATTCTGATGGTAATATTATTTATGATCAGTTGATCACATCTAAAATGACACCAGCCAATGATATGATTACACATATCTATAAGCTGTGCTTAAGACAAAGCATTGATAAAATCGGATGGTTATTTAATTATAACTTTCATATACAGATTGATCAGATTGTTTCTATCAAAGAGATGATTATGAGAGTTAGAAAAGAATTGAATGAAACATTTGATGATATCAAAAGAATACGTTTTAACCATATGCTTAATATTCTTAAAACCACTGAAGGAGATAACATGCTTTCTTCTCATTACTCCTATGGAATAACAAACTACTATTATGTATTTGAAACAATGGTGGATATGTTATTTGATGGTATTGCTGGAGATGAAAAGAAAAAGTATGACCCTAATGGGTATTGGCAGCTTAATGGACAAAGTAGATTTCTTGCTTCAAGACTTAGACCAGATACAATCTTAAAAAGAAATGATAAAACATATATACTTGATGCGAAAATGTATCAGTATGGTGCAACACATGATCGTAGTAAACTTCCAGAGACACAGTCTTTGCAGAAGCAGATTACATATGGAGATTTTGTATCTAATAATCTTATGGATAGGAACATTAGAAATGCATTTATTCTTCCTTACAATAAGTGTCTGAAGAGTTTTATAAATGATCCTGATGCAGTAAAATACAATGATTCTAATCTTGTTTATTTTGGTTATGCTTATGTTGATTGGCGTAATAATGAAGATTTTCAAGATTATGATAATATTTATGCTTTTGGAATTGATTTTAATTATTTGTTGAATAACTATAAGAATCCTGATTATGAAATCATAAATCAGTTTTGTAAAGTTATAGAAGAAAACATAAAGACTTATAGAGAACAAAATGAAATAGATAATTAATTTTGAAAGAGATGATACTATGCCAGATAATCTTACAAAAGAACAACGTCATAAAAACATGAGTGCTATTAAAGGTAAAGACACTTCTATCGAAGTAAAAGTAAGAAAATACCTTTGGGCTCATGGATTTCGTTATCGCAAGAATGTTAAAGATTTACCTGGTACACCAGACATAGTCATACCTAAATATAAAACAGTTATATTTATCAATGGCTGTTTCTGGCATCATCACTATAACTGTAAATTAGCTGTTATTCCTAAATCCAATAAAGAGTATTGGATGAAGAAGATTAATAGGAATGTAGATAATGACATTAAAAACTATAACTTATTACAACAAATGGACTACAATGTCATTACAGTGTGGGAATGTGAGATCAAAGAAGACTTTGAACACAGAATGAAACTACTCATAGAAGAAATAACCCAATAAAGGAACACCCTCTGGCAGGATGTTCCTTTTTCTATTTCTAAAACTACACATTCTTACACTAAATCATAAATTTATGTTATATTAATTAATGTTAGCACTTACATGGGGAGGATACAGTAATGATCAAATACGAAAAAGTAAACGATGACTATAACTTACCTATAAGACTCATACGATTTGAAGGTGATATAAGTGAACCTGTACATAAACACTGGCATAATAGCCTTGAAATCGTATTACCTATATGTAGTGAAGATTTTGCATGGGTAGATGGGAGATACTATAAACTCTATCAAAAAAACATGATGCCTCTCATAATAAACTCTAGAAGTATCCACGCCTTTGAACAAGGAAGGCCTAAACCCTATATAGGGCTAGCCTTACAGATTAACTATCGCTTCTTGAAAGAACTTTATCCAGAAATAGACCACATATACTTTAAACAGCCAGATGAAAAAGTAGGTATGTTGATTAAAAAGCAACTCTTTCTAATAAATGAATACTATGAAACAGAAAGTAACCACAAAGACTTACTCATATATTCTGCTTTATATCATTTAATCTATTTATTAGTAGAACATCTCTCTATAGAAAAGAAAGACAAAGTAGAATTAAAGAGTGAAAAGAATAAACATCGTATTACTTCTATTATTAATTATATTGATGATAACTATCAAGAGGACCTAACCATAGAACAACTTTCAGAAGTATTCCACTTATCAGAAGGACATTTGTCTAAACTTTTTAAAGAGAATCTAGGTATGACAATAAAAGCCTATATATCTCAGACACGTGCAAAAGAAGTAAAACAAGCACTTCTTGCTTCTGATCTACCACTTATCGATATTGCGATTATGTGTGGATTTCCTAATGTAAAGTCAATGAATAAGGTATTCAAAGACTTGTATCATTGTACCCCTAAACAATTTAGACATGATTGTAAGTAAATACAGGTTTATTCCTGTATTTTTTTGTGTGAAAATATGTGAAAAGTGACCTAATTATATCAGTTTTTAACCTAAGTAAAGCGTTTACATTTAATATAATTATTTTTATAGGAGGAATAAAACGATGAATAATGGTAAGAAAGCAATGAGTTGCTTGGTAAGTGCCATGATGGTCATGTCCATGACAAACTTACCCGTTTTCGCAGCAGGAACGAATGAAGCAACAGGTACACAAAAAGCTTACCTAGTTGGTGATGACTGGGGAAGTGGTGTAACTAAGTCAATTATGACTTTAGACAAGACAATCAAAGCAGATTCTGTTTCTAAGGGGGACTTTACAGTAGAACAGACTGTAGGTGAAACAGTTTCTACACGTACTATTGTAGATGCTTATACTTCTAATGCGAATGGAGATAAAGTGACTACAGACTCTAATATCGTAACTGTAGAAATGGCTATTTCACCAAGTGAAGGAAGTCCTTTTGTATGGGATGGTAGTGCTTGGCGTAATAACTGGGCTAATCCTTATAAGTTAAATGTATCAATTGTAGAAGGGGAAGATATTAAGACTGCAACTGATACTATTACTAAAGTTACAGTTGATCCTACAATTGATATTGCAGGTGATGGAAAGATCTGTCCACAGTTAGATGGATTCTCTTTCAAGGATAATAAATACAGTTCTCTAAAGTATACTGATAATGGAGATACAGTGTCTTATTCACTTTATACTCCAAAGAAAGATAATCATAAGAATGCTTTAGTTGTATGGAACCATGGTATTGGTGAAACAGGTACTGATGTACAGGTTGACTTATTATGCAATAAGGTGACTGCATTAGGTGGTACTGAATTCCAGAAGACTATGGATGGTGCTTATGTATTAGTACCACAGAGATCATTTGCTACTAAGACTTCTACTGTATATAACTTAATCCAGGAAACATTAAAGGCTAATCCTGATATTGATCCTGATAGAGTTATTATTGGTGGATGTAGTGCTGGTGGTAAGTTCACTATGGATATGATTATTGATTATCCAACTGCATTTGCAGCTGCTTACCCAATCTGTGCAGCAAAGAATAGTAAAGATGTGTCTGATGAAACAATTAACACTCTAAAGAATCTTCCAATCTGGTTTATTCATGCAAAGAATGACTCTACAGTAAACTATGAAAATACAACTGCTGCATTAGCTCAGAGATTAAGAGCTGCCGGTAACAAAGAAGTTCATGTTTCAGCATTTGAAGATGTTCATGATACAACAGGACGTTTCAATGATGAAAATGGTAATCCACATCAGTATGATGGACATTGGTCTTGGACATATTTCGATAATAACGAATGCTATGATGAAAATGGTGTCAACTTATGGAAATGGATGGCTAAACAGACTAAGGCTGAAACAGTCACTGCAAAAGGAACTCAGAAAGCATTTGTAACTGGTGAAGACTGGGGACCTGCAGTTAGAAAGACTATTGTAAAACTTGATAAGGCTGTTGATTCTGTAGATGCTTCTAACTTAAAGGTTGTAGAAGAAAAGAACGGTATTCTTAGCTGGGCAACTGGTGAAGAAGGTCTTGTTTCAAGTGATAGAAAAGTCACTGCTGCTTATACTTCAGATGATAAAGGTAATAAAGTAAATACTGCATCTGAATATATTACTATTGAAATGTATGTATCTCCAAATGATGGTTCACCATTTATTTATCGTCCATCTGCAGGACGCAATAGCTGGTGTAATCCTTATAAGTTACATGTATCACTTGCTAGTGGTGCTACTTTAACTGCTGGTGAAGAAACAATCAATGACTTAGATGTTGTTGCAGATATTGATGTAGAAAAAGAAGGTAAGTTATGTCCACAGTTAGATAAATGGACTCAGAAATCTTATAAAGCTGTAGATGGTATTAACTATTCTTATGCTGAATATACACCTAAGAAAGATGACAAGAAGAACGCTTTAGTTATCTGGTTACATGGTGCTGGTGAAGGTGGAACAGATACTTCTATTGACTTACTCGCAAATGAAGTAACAGCTATGGCTGGAGATCAGTTCCAGAAAGATATGAATGATGCGTATGTTATTGCCCCTCAGTGTCCAACTATGTGGATGGATGGCGGTAATGGTGAATACCAGAACGGTGAAAAGGGTTCTATCTACGCTAAAGGTTTATTTGATTTAATTGATACTTATGTAAAGAATAATCCTGATGTTGATACAAGTAAGATCTATATTGGTGGCTGCTCTAATGGTGGTTACATGACTATGGAAATGATCTTAAAGCATCCAGATTACTTTGCGGCTGCATTCCCAATCTGTGAAGCATATCAGGATCAGTATATTACTGATGCAGAAATTGATGCAATCAAGGATTTACCTATCTGGTTTACATATGCTAAGACAGATACAACTGTTGATTACACATTATGTACAGAACCTACAGTGAAGAGATTACTTGCTGCAGGTGCTAAGAATGTACATGTATCATCTTTTGATAAGGTAGTAGATACTACTGGTGAATATAAGAACGAAGATGGTTCTGCATATGAATATAACGGACATTGGTCTTGGATCTATTGGGACAACAATGAATGTTATGAAGGTGACTTAAATGCATGGAAGTGGTTAGGACAGCAGGCTAAAGCAACTTCAGTTGTTGTTACACCTACTACTAAACCAACAACTAAACCAGGTACTGATACTAAGACAGATACAAAGACTGATAGTACAGTGAAGACTGGTGATGAAACTGCATTAACTGGTTTATCATTCATGATGCTTGCATCAGCTGGTGCTTATATCTACTTAAAGAGAAGAGAACAAGTAAGATAAAATTGAAATTATGCTGCAGGAGAGGCTATGTATATAGTCTCTCTTTTTAGTGTGTGCTATATTATGATTAGTACTCACAAGAGGTGATGATAATGATCAAGTATGAAAAGATAAGCGATGACTTAAACCTGCCTATAAAACTCATACGATTTGAAGAGAAACAGGAACAATCTATTCTTAAACATTGGCATAATAGTCTTGAAATCGTATTACCCATACGTGGTGGAGGAGATTGTGTCTGGATAGATGGCCAATATCTTTCACTTAATACAACACCTGTCATTATTAACTCTAGAAGTATTCACGCCTTTGAAATAGGAAGAATCGAACCCTATGTAGGTCTTGCTTTACAGATCAACTATCAATTCTTAAAAGAAATTTATCCTAAAATAGATTATGTGACATTTAAACAACCTGATGAGGAAATAGGAACGCTTTTAAAGAAACAAATTCTTTTGGTTGATCAATACTATAAACTACAAAAGCCCAATAAAGGATTACTTATTTATTCTGCTTTATATCATTTGATCTATTTACTGGATGAATACCTATCAGTAGAAAAGAAAGATCAACTAGAACTAAAGAGTGAAAAGAATAAGCGACGTATCACAAGTATTGTGAATTATATAGATAATAACTATCAAGAAGATCTCACAATAGAACATCTTTCAGAAGTGTTTCAATTATCCAAGGGATATATTTCAAAACTCTTTAAAGATAATCTAGATATAACTATCAAAACATATATATCACAAGTACGTGCTAAGCAGGTTAAACAGGCACTTCTTACTTCTGATTTACCTCTTATTGATCTATCAATGATGTATGGTTTCCCTAATGTGAAATCAATGACTAAAGTATTTAAAGAATTGTATCATTGTACACCTCATCAATATAGACTGAAATATAGGTGAAAATGACCTTGATTTAAGTTGTTTTTGACCATGATGATTTCATATAACTTCTATAATGATAACTAGGAGGAATAAACAAATGAAATATACTCAAAAAGTGTTAGTGACTGGCGAAGACTTTGGACCAGCTGTTAAGAAGAATATTATTAAATTGGATCAAACTGTTGATACTATAGATATAAATAACTTAAAAGTAATAGAAGAAAAGAATGCGGTTATTGATAGGGTGACAGGAGAAGAAGGAATCATAAGAACTGAAAGAGAAATAATAGATACTTATGTTTCAGATGAATATGGAAATAAGGTGAATAATGCGTCTCAATATATCACAATAGAAATGTCTATATCTCCTCGTATTGGTTCACCATTTATCTTTCATGAAACAACTCAGTTAAATAACTGGTGTAACCCTTATAGATTACATATAAGTGGTTTAGATGTTATTCCGGATATTGATGTAGAGAATGATGGTAAGTTATGCCCACAGTTAGATAAGTGGACTATGAATTCATATCAGGCTCTAGATGGTATAAAGTATGCTTATGCTGAATATAGACCAAGTCTTGATGGCAATAAACATCCTTTAGTCATCTGGTTACATGGATTAGGTGAAGGAGGCACAGATCCTTCTATTGATTTGCTCGCAAACAAAGTCACTGCCATGGCAGATGTTCCATTCCAGAACTGTATGAATCACGCTTATGTACTTGTACCTCAATGTCCTACTATGTGGATGGATAATGGGAAAGGTGAATATAAGAGTGATACAAAGGATTCTATTTATACTAAGAGTTTATTTGCACTCATTGATTCTTATGTAAAAGAGAATAGAGATATTGACGTCAATAGAATATATATTGGTGGATGTTCTAATGGTGGATATATGACTATGGAAATGCTTCTTCATTATCCACATTACTTTGCAGCTGCATTCCCAATTTGTGAAGCATATCATGATGAATATATCACTGATGAACAAATCAATATGATTAAACATATACCTATGTGGTTTACTTATGCTAAAACAGATCGAGTGATTGATTATACAATATGTACGATTCCTACAGTAAAGAGATTAGTCAATGCAGGTGCGTCTAATGTTCATGTATCAGTATTTGATGATGTCCATGATACTACTGGACTTTATAAGAATGAAGATGGTTCAGCCTATACTTATAATGGACATTGTTCTTGGATCTATTGGTATAATAATGAATGTTGTGAGGGTGAACTCAGTGCATGGAAATGGTTAGCACAGCAGGGGAACTAGATAGTTCCTCTTTTTTTGATATTATAGAATAATTATATTGTGGTAAAATAGTGCACATACGAGGGGGAATGTATATGTATAAATTAATTGCATTTGATATGGATGGAACTCTTCTTAATAGCCAGAAGAAGATTTCTAGTAAAACAATAGAGGCTATTAATAAGGCAATAGATGCAGGTAAGATTGTGATACTCAATACAGGAAGATGTCCTGCAGAACTTAAGGAATATAGAGAAGTGCTACCAAGACTACGTTATGTGAACTGCGTTAGTGGTGCACTTGTCTATGACTATAAAGAAGAAAGAAGTATCTATGAATCACCATTAAGTGAAGAAGAAGTCAAAACATTGATTCATATAGGTAAAGAAACTGACGAGATGGTTCATTTAATGGGGATTACTTCTGTGGTAGAAAAAGACAAAGTTCCTCATATGAATGATTATTATATGGGTGTCTATCAACCTATGTATGAAGAAGTCACTACTAAAGTAGATAATATCTATGGCTATTATGTAGGTAATCCTTATTCAGTCAGTAAACTGAATATCTATCATCACTCTAAAGAAGCAAGAATGCATACAAGACAAGCTATTAAAGAAGCAGGTTTAGAGCTAGAAATGAAGGATTCAGAAGCCACAGGACTTGAAATGAATGCGAAAGGTGTAGATAAGGGAACTGGATTAAAACAGTTATGTCATCATTTAGGAATATCTATAGATGAAACTATAGTAGTAGGTGATGCAGATAATGACAAGGAAGCATTAGAAGTTGCAGGTTTATCTGTCGCAATGGGTAATGCGAAAGAAAGTATTAAAGAAATCAGTGATGTGATTGTATCTGATAATGATCATGATGGATGTGCTGAGGTTATAGAGAAGTATTTATTGTAAGAGATGTATATACGTTAAAGTACTAACGTATATACATTTTTTATTATTTCAATGAAAACGCTTTATATAAAATGCTAACCGCATACATTTCGTATAGCGATAAATTATTTATTGAATACACAAAAAAAACGTATTCTACCCCATTGACAAAATGTATATATGTATATTAAAATGTATATACAAAGAAGAGGAGGCGTATACAAATGAGTAAGGATTACGGAGATATGTATCAATATATTCTGGAATCAAAAAAAGCGGTTAGAAATATCATTTCTAACCACGAAGAAATCTTTCATGATGCTGTAGAGTACTTCTTCGAAGGCGACTATGAGCAGATCTATGTGATAGGATCTGGTACATCTTATCATTCTGCATTAGCTGCCAAGAGATTAATGGAAAAAGTACTAAAGATGAAAGTATTTGCTTCATATCCTATTGTATTTAAGGATGAACAGATTTTCAACAAGAAAACATTGGTTATGGGACTCTCTCATGCAGGTATGTCAGCTTCTACTATTGCTGGGCTAGATAAAGCTAAGGAATGTGGATTCGGTACAATTGCGATGACTGCAGAAAGAGGCAGACCAGTAGAACATCATGGAGATGTTAAGTTATATGTTGAAATCGGTGAAGAAAAAGCAGGACCAAAAACAAAGGGATATATTGGTTCTATTGTTACTTTTATGATTTTTGCATTAAAGGTAGCCTTAAAACAAGGAAAGATTACTCAGGAAGAATTTGATGATTATCTAAATAGAATGCAGGTGGCTGCAGATGCAATTCCAGATATTGCGGAAGCTGCAAGCAACTGGTACTTAAACAATAAAGAAGACTTATTAAAGTGCCGCCGCTTATATGTTATTGGTTATGATAACTGTCTTGCTGATATGATGGAAGGTACATTAAAGATCTGCGAAGCAGTGAGATATAGTGTACAGGGATTCGAATTAGAAGAATTCATGCATGGTATCTATCATTGTATTGATGAAAATACATATATGCTTTATGTATGTTCTAAAGGTCAGTACTATGACAGAATCTTACGTTTAAAACGTTACTTCGAGGAAGAAAGACATAGTCATAATTTCTTGATTACACATGAGGATACAAATAATCCTACGGATTTAGTATTCCCATTTACAGATGATGAAGAATTTGCAGTACTACAGTACATTATTCCAATGCAGGTTCTTGCTAGAAAGCTTTCATTAGACTTAGGAATTGATTGTAATATTCCGAGTGACCCTCAGTTCCATTTCAAGATGAATAGTTATTTAAAAGAAGGATAGGTGATTCACATGACAAACATGATTCTCTTCTCACACGGAAAACTCGCAAATGGAGTCGCTGATTCCTGTCAGCTTATTATTGGCAGCCATCAATTCAAGACACTTAATGTTTTGCTTGATCAGCCAGTGCAGGAAATAGAAGACAGCCTTAATAATCTTATTGATTCCTTCGAAACTCAGGAACCTATTATTATCGTAACTGATATTCCAGGGGGAAGCACAACTCAGACTGCAATTAAGCAAATTGAAAAGAGAGATAATATTTATGTAGTGACAGGTATGAATCTTGGTCTTGTCATGAGCTTATCTTTCTTAAATCTTACTTCAGATAAAGAAAATAACAGAAGAGTTATTAATGAAGCGATTGAAGAAACTAGAAATGGAATGTATCTCGTAGAAGATATGTTTAACACAATGGATGAAATCACTGATGATGGTGATTTATAAAAGGAGGATACAACAATGATTCAGGTATTAAGAGTAGATGATAGATTGTTACATGGACAGGTAGCGGTGGCTTGGACACGTCATTATAAGGTAGACGTAATCCTAGTTGCAAATGATCATCTTATTACAGATAAGAATATGCAGGTTGCATTTAAACTTGCAACTCCTGCTGGTGTAACACTTTCAATGAAATCTTTACAGGGTGCTGTGAATGTTATTAATAACCCTAAACATGCATCAAGAAGAATTCTTGTTATTACTAAAGACTTAGATGATGCCAAGTTTGTCTGTGAAAAAACAGGTACAGAAATCAAAGATATCCTTCTTGGTGGTTTAAGAAATGGTGAAGGAAAGAAAAATATTGAAATGAACTCATATATGAGTGCACATGACATTGAAGTCATGGATGAACTTGAAAATGATGGCTTCCATGTATTCATGCAGGCAGTTCCTACATCAAAAGCATTAAGTACTGAAGAAATTAGAAGAAACTTTAATAAATAGAAAGGGGTAACCTTATGAGTATAGTACAAGCATTACTACTTGGTTTACTAGGTGGTATTGGAATTTGGGATAGTAGAGTTGGCGGAATGTGGATGATTGACCGTCCATTAGTATTAGGCCCACTAGTAGGTTTGATCTTAGGTGATTTTACAACAGGTATTGTTGTTGGTGGTTCATTAGAATTAATCATGATGGGTGTTGTAGGTATTGGTTCTGCTACACCTCCAGACACTGTATCAGGTACAATCTTAGCAACAGCATTTGCGATTGTTTCTAAATTAGATGTTTCTGCAGCAGTTGCACTTGCATTACCAATCGCTTCTTTAGGACAGGTTGTTGGTATTCTTGTTAGAACAGCAAACGGCTTCTTTATTCATATGGCTGATAAAGCAGCAGAAGAAGCAGACTTTGGTGGTATTGACAGAGCTCTATGGGGTGGGGCATTCCTATTCTTTATTGCTTACTTCTTACTTGTATTCTTAGGTGCATACTTAGGTTCATCTGTAATCAGCGCATTTGTAAAGATGATTCCAAAGTTTGTAACAAATGGTTTAAATGCAGCAAGTGGTATGCTTCCTGCGCTAGGTATCGCAATTCTTATGCAACTATTATTTGATAAGAAGAATGCAGCATTCTTCTTCATTGGATGGGCTTTAACAGCTTTGCTTTCAGTAAACACTGTAGGTACTGCCGTTATTGGTACAGCTATCGCATATACAATTTATCAGTATACAATCTCAAATAGAAAAAATAATGTAGCTGTTGCAGTTGAAACAGATGAATTATCTGATGATCTAGGAGGCGAATTATAATGGAAAACAAAGAAGTAAACACTCAGGATACAGTAATGACACCTGATGTGTATAAGAAAACATTCTGGCGTACATTCCCATTACAGGCTTGTTTCTGTTTTGAAAGAATGCAGAACGTAGGTTTTGCCTATATGATGGTTCCAGCTTTAAAGAAGCTTTATACAGATAAGAAAGATATTTCAGATGCTTTAAAGAGACATTTAGCTATCTTCAATACAACTCCAGCAGTTGTTAGCTTTATTGCGGGTGCATCTATCGCAATGGAAGAAAAGTTCAAAAAAGCAAAAGATAATGGTGAAGAAGTAGATGAAGAATCAATCAACGCTGTTAAGACTGCTTTAATGGGTCCTCTTGCAGGTATTGGTGATTCATTCTTCTGGGGAACATTTAGAATCATTGGTGCAGGTATTGGTACAAGTTTAGCTGCTAAGGGAAGTATCTTAGGTGCTATTCTATTCTTGCTTATCTACAATATTCCTCATCTTATTGTTCGCTATTATGGATTAAAGATGGGTTATAAGAGTGGTGTTGGCTTCTTAGCAAGCATGAATGAAGGTGGCGTAGTTGCAGTATTAACTGAAGTGGCTAAAGTACTTGGCTTACTTGTAGTTGGTTCTATGTGTGCTTCTATGGTCTCTATCTCAACTCCATTCGTATTCCATTTAAATGGTACAAAGATTGTATTACAGGAAATCTTTGATGGTATTATTAAAGGCTTCTTACCTTTAGGATTTACTTTTGTTGTTTATGCTTTATTAGAGAAAGGAATGAAGAGTACAACTTTACTTTGGGGTATCTTAATTCTTGGTATTGTCTGCTCTTTCTTTGGTATTTTATAAAATGGCTTCAAATATGTATAGTTATATATGTGAAACACCAGAAGTGTTAACACATATTATTGATAACAGAAAAGAAATTACTCGTGAATTCGTAGAAGAATTCAAAGATAAGGATATTGAACAGATCTATGTTATTGGATCAGGTACTTCATATCATGCAGGACTTTCAGCTAAGAACTACTTAGAAGAAGTATTAAACATGAAAGTATTCTGTATGTATCCTACACAGTTCCATAGAAGTGAAAAGGTCTTTAATAAGAAGACTCTTGTTATTGGTATGTCACAGGGTGGACAGAGCTTATCTACTGTAGAAGGTTTAGATGCCGCAACAGCACAGGGACTCTATACTGCAGCAGTATCAGAAAACCCTACTGCACTTGTATTTGATCATGCAGCAACAAAGACAAGAATCGAAGTAGGAAATGAAAAGTGTGGTGCCAAGACTAAAGGTTATGCAGGGACTACTGTTACTTTAATGATGATGTTATCAGAATGGGCTATTGCGAAAGGTATTCTTTCTGAAGAATCATTTGAAGGTTATAAAGAAAGAATGTTTAAAGTTATCGGCAATATGCCTCACATCGTAGATGCAGCAACCAAGTGGTATGGAAGAATTAAAGATGAATTCTTACCAGCTAAAAGAATTATTGTCGTAGGCTATGATGGAAACTATGCTGATGTATTAGAAGGTGCATTAAAAGTACTTGAAACAGTAAGACAGGGTGTAACAGGCTATGATATTGAAGAATTCTTCCATGGTATTTATAACTCTATTACTGAAAGTGCGCATATCTTCTATTTAGGCTCTAAAGGTGACTATAAACCTCGTACTTTAAAGCTTATTGAAATCCTTAAAGAATGGACACCGCATAATTACTTAATCGCTTCACCAGAAGGTGTAGATGCACCAACTGATAAGGACTGTATTGTTCCATTTACAGAAGATCCTCTCTTCTCTCCATGGGAATATATTATTCCAATGCAGGTTGTTGCATGTCTTGCTCCTCAGGATTTAGGTATTAACCCAGATATTCCAAAAGACCCTAATTTCCATACACGTATTGGCAGCAAAAAACTAGATGGTGTTAGAGACGCATATAAATATGAAAAATAAAAAGAAGCTGTAACGAATAGGTGGTATTTATACTGCCTTGAGCGTTACAGCTCTTTTATATCAGACAAAAAGTGATTCACTGTTGTATGTCAGTGGATGCACCTTTTTTGAAAAGGAATATTAAAATCTAGTAGTGATGTATGATGGTATGTTTTTGTATTAGAATCAATGTATCATAAAAGGCGAACTTTACTTCGGGGTTCGCCTTTTATGTTTTTTTCTGAAACTATAATGAGTTTTGAATACCCACAAACCACAGGTATGCCATAAATACATTTTTAATGGAATCCTTTTAAACAGACAATAGAAAGAACAAACAAAAATCCTAAATACTGTTTCCTGCAGATTATGGGTATTCA
>Ga0129317_1001699_pt1 | contig 14969 bp, 8 predicted proteins | sample Cm1ome_FD_94430 | JGI IMG/M metagenome (GOLD analysis project Ga0129317, IMG submission 94430) | Eastern black-and-white colobus group fecal microbial communities from Wisconsin, USA - Cm1105 metagenome | ecosystem: Host-associated > Mammals > Digestive system > Large intestine > Fecal | place...
ACTGACTGCTACCGTGACTGTGACCAATACCGGCAAGAGAGACGGTGCAGAAGTGGTTCAACTTTATATTCGTGACCTTGTGGGAAGTGTAACCCGTCCGGTGAAAGAGTTGAAAGGCTTTGAGAAGATTTTCCTGAAAGCCGGTGAATCTAAAAAAGTATCTTTCAAGATTACTCCCGAATTGCTGAAGTTCTACAACTACAATCTTGATTTTGTATGCGAGTCCGGTGACTTTGAGGTGATGATTGGCAGAAATAGCCAGGACGTAAAGAAAGCAGCGTTCAAGTTACTCTAACTGATTCTCAAGACGGCAATATGCAGCATTCGAGCCACTGCGTTGAGATGGCATTGTTGCTGCATATTGTCTACCTCTTCACTGCAAACGTTTTGCAGTATTTGCTTGGTATATAATCTATCGTATAATGGCAATCGGTTATGGAAATCTTATGGTCGGCTTTGAGGCAGTGAAAGGTATGACGTTCTTGAATATGGGATAAAAAACTTCAGAATAGGATAAAAGCCCCCTTTGCTTTTCTATCTTCTTGCTCTATTATATGAATAGTACCTAAATATTTATTGTACTTTTATATTCCTTATAATCTGTCGTTTATGTTATACAGTAGTAGCAATGATGTACCCCTCCGGTGAACTGTGGTACTCTTGTGGTAGCTTGTTTTTTGACATATATCAACTTCTCCGGTATGTTTGCAAAAGAATTTTAAATCAATACAAAATGAAGAAAAATCTACTAATTACATGTGTGATGTTATTGTTTGCCATTACTTCGATGGCACAGAACAAAATTACGATTTCGGGTGTCGTTACGGACAAGACAGGCGAAACTGTTATCGGTGCTTCTGTTCGTGTAAAAGGGCAGGAGAGTAAAGGTAGTATTACTGATATAAATGGTAAATATCAGATTGTTGATGTGGCATCTAATGCTACCTTGATTTTTAGTTATATAGGTATGCGTGAGCAGGAGATTGCCGTAAATGGGCGTTCAACTATCAATGTGAAGATGGAAGAGGACAGCCAGCTCATTGATGAGGTGGTTGTAGTTGGTTATGGTAGTGCCAAGAAACGCGACTTGACCGGTTCTATCGTTACTGTGAAAGCGGACGAGATTGCCTCTAAGCCTTCTACCAATCCACTGGCATCCATACAGGGTAAGGTTGCCGGTGTACAGGTGGTGAATACGGGTCGTGCAGGACAAGACCCTGAAATCCGTGTTCGCGGTACGAACTCCATTAACGGTTTCAAACCCCTTTATGTGGTAGATGGACTGTTCACGGACAATATCAATTATCTGAACACTGCGGATATTGAATCTATGGAAATCTTGAAAGACCCTTCTTCTTTGGCTATTTTCGGTGTGCGTGGTGCCAATGGTGTAATCATCATTACTACTAAAAGGGCAAAAATAGGGAAGACGATGGTCAACATCAACTCTTCAGTGGGTTGGAAGGTTATTTATGACCGTGTAGGTGTGACGAATGCCGAAGAGTTTAAGATGCTGTACAACGAGCAGTTGATATCTCAAGGAAGCGACCCTTATGATTATACTCAATGGACTGGTAATACTGATTGGCAGAATGAGATATTCCAGACAGGTTTTCTGACCAATAACAATGTGAGCATTACGGGTGCAACGGATAAGAGTAAGTTTTATTTGGGTTTGGGTTACGTCATGGAAGAAGGTTCCATTAAAACGGAAAAGCTCAATAAGTTTACCGTAAACTTGAACAGTGAATATAGCGTAACCGATTTCCTGCGTTTTGGTTTCCAGCTTAATGGAGTTCGTGCCAAGTATCCTGATGCAAAGGGTGTGGATGGTGCTTTGAAGGCTGCTCCTATTGCTCCTACTCATGACCTTGAATCGGGACTGATACATACGCTGCCCGACTTCCAGCGTGCACAAGTGTGGAATCCTCTTATTGAAACAGAGCTGCGCGGTGCTCACAACAAGTCTGAAAACTATCGCGTGGCAGGTAATGTGTTCGGAGAGATAGATATTCTGAAGAACCTTACGTTCAAAGCAACTTTCTCTATGGACTATGCTTCCAGTCAGGGACGTTCATATTCTCCGCAGATTTATGTTTATAATCCCGATGTGGAGGGGGGGAAAGAACGGTTGACTGAAAGAGAAAGTGTGAACCAAAGCAAGTCTACCTCTCTTGCTGCACAGTCTGACTATGTGTTGACTTATCTCGGACAGTTTGGCAATCATGGATTGACATTGACTGCCGGTCTTACAACCAATTACAATGAGTCTTCCAGTTTGAGTGGTGGACGCAGCCAGCTTGCGGGCTACGGCATTTTGGTGGGCGACGACCCGGACAGATGGTGGCTCTCTACCATCGACGATGTATCTACGGCAACTAATGGCGGTTCTCAGAGTGACAGATTTACCATGTCTTATTTGTTCAGAGCATTGTATAACTACAAGAATCGTTATTTACTTAATGCTTCTTTCCGTAGGGACGGTTCATCTGTTTTCTATAAGACAGGTAATACTTGGGACAACTTTTACTCTTTCGGTGCCGGTTGGGTAATGACCGAAGAGAAGTTTATGCAGAACCAGAATGTAATTAACTTCTTGAAGTTGAAAGGCTCTTGGGGTGTGTTGGGTAGCCAGAATACTGGTTCCAGTTATCCGGCATATGCCACCATTGTTAGTTCGGGTTCAGCTGTGTTCGGTGACAATATCATTGCGGGTAAAGGCCCCAACAAACTGATTTCACCTACTTTGGGATGGGAACGTAATTATTCATGGGAAGTAGGTTTTGACATGCATATGTTCAATGATCGTTTGCAGCTTTCTCCGGTTTATTATAACAAAACAACAAAAGATATGTTGACTTCCATTCCGGGTATTGCAGGTACTGTTCCCGGATTACAGAATGTGGGTGAGATTCGCAATCGCGGTTTTGAACTTAGTGCTTCTTGGAACGACAAGATTGGGGAAGATTGGAGATATGGATTAGGTGCTAATTTGAGCACTATTGATAACAAGGTGCTTTCACTGGTAAACAAAGACTATAATATTATCAGTGGTCCCTCACGTGTTTCCGAAGGTTATCCGATTGGCTATTTCTATGGTTACAAGGTTGAGGGTGTATATCAGAACGAAGACGACATCCGTTTCTCTCCGATTAACTCGGTTGGCTCGGTAACACCGGGTGACTTGAAATTTGCTGATGTTGACGGTAATGGCAAAATTACTGATAATGACCGTACAATGATAGGTAATCCAACTCCTGATTTTACTTACGGTTTTAATGTTAATTTGGGATGGAAGAATCTGGACCTGACTGTTGACATGATGGGTGTTTATGGAAATGAAATTTACCGTAATTGGGGAAGCAGTAGCTATGCACAACTGAATTATCGCACAGAGCAATTGAATCGTTGGCATGGAGAGGGCACTTCCAATTGGGAGCCCTTGCTCGACCCTTCACACAAAATAAATCAGGAGGCTTCCACGTATTTCATCGAAGATGGCAGTTTCTTCAGAATCCGTAATATCGAATTGGGGTATAACTTTGACAAACGACTGTTGAATCGTATCAAGGTACAGTCACTGCGTCTTTATACCAATGTGCAGAATCCCAAGACCTGGAGCCGTAATGGAGGATATACTCCGGAAGTGGGCGGAAGTGCTATTTCGTTTGGTATTGATGGTGGAGGCTATCCTATGCCTACAGTTTATACGATTGGTTTTAATTTGACTTTCTAAAATTATATAGAGACAGACTATGAAGAAGATATTTTATTATATAGCATTTTTAGCAGTAAGCTTTGCACTAACTTCGTGTGAGGATATGTTTGATAGAAAACCGCTTGGACAACAGACAGAGGATGATTTGACTGGTGGTACTTATGAAACACAGGTTTTTAATATGTATGCCAAGTTGCGCGGTTTTCATTTGACAAGCGGCAATACTGCATTGGCAATCCACGGTATGCGTTCTGAGGACGCAGAGAAAGGAAGTACATTGTCCGATGGAGCAGCTACCGGCAAGATGTTCGATGACTTTGAATATTTGGCAAGTAATGGGATGATTAAGAGTTATTGGAATGATAACTATTCATTGATACATAAGGTAAATGATTTGCTTGATGAGATGAGCCAAAATCCGTCATTGACAGAAGGTGACCTCGTCAATAAGGGGGAAGCTTTGTTTGTACGTGCTTTCTGTTATTTCAACCTTGTACGCGCTTTTGGTGAAGTGCCTTTGATTGACTTTAAAGTTTATGATGCAGCTGAGGCAAATGTTCCAAAGTCTTCTGTGGCAAAGATATATGAATTAATAGATTCTGACCTTACGGAAGCCGAAAACAGTCTGCCCAGAACGTGGGAGCAACTTTATGTAGGTCGTCTCACTTGGGGAGCTGCTCGTTCTCTTCATGCACGCACATACATGATGCGTAATGACTGGGGGAATATGAAGGCTGCCGCTGAAGAAGTGATTAACTCCGGTTTATATAATCTGAAAACACCTTATGAAGACATATTCCGAGAAAAAGGTGAAAACTGTAGTGAATCTGTTTTTGAATTGCAATGTACGGCAACAGAATCACAACCAGGTTCTAATGACATAGGAAGCCAGTTTGCTTCCGTTCAGGGTGTACGTGGCGCAGGCGAGTGGAATCTCGGTTGGGGGCAACACACCGCTACTCAAGAATTGGCAGATGCTTTTGAAGAGGGAGATCCGAGAAAAGACGAAACTCTGCTTTATTTTATACGCAACGGCAAGGACGATCCAGAGTCCATACCTGCTAACAAGCCTTATGGTGAGAAACCTATTTCGAATGCTGATGTTATAGCTAAATACTTTAACAAGAAGGCATATACGGACCCGGCGATGCGTTTGAAATTCACAAAGGGAGGATATTGGGTAAATATTCGTCTGATACGTTATGCTGATGTGGTATTAATGGCTTCCGAAGCTGCTTGTGAATTGGGTGATTTGTCTTCTGCCCGTAACTATTTGGAGATGGTGCGCGCTCGTGCTCGTGGCAATAATATCGGAATTCTACCGGAAGTGACGACCAACAACCAGAATGAACTGCGTGAGGCCATTCGTCATGAAAGACGTGTTGAGTTAGGTATGGAGTTCGACCGTTTCTACGACTTGGTTCGTTGGGGTATTGCTAAAGAGGTACTTCATGCGGCAGGCAAGACCGGTTATCAAGACAGACATGCTTTGTTGCCCATTCCGCAAGACGAAATTGACAAGTCGAATGGTGTATTGGTTCAAAATCCCAATTATTAATCTATAAATGTACTAACTACTTATGAAAAAATATATAGTATCTGTGGCTTCTTGCCTGTTTGCATTGTGTATGCAGTCTTGTTTTCAGGATATGGATCATCCTGCTTTCGACTACCCTGAGAGTACAGGTGAAGTACCTACTACCCCTTTGAAGATGTATCTTCCTTTTGATGAAGAGGACATTCGGGATAAAGGTGAATGGGGATTTTTGGTAGCAGATAACGGTAATGCCAAGTTTGCGGAAGACGGAATCGTTGGCATGGCCTATCAAGGTGCTGAGAATGCTTACATTTTGGCCAAGACTCCTTCTATATTGGAAAATAACATACCCACTATCGGTGATTTGACTGTAGCTTTCTGGATGAGAACCACTAAGAATACTTCTGCGCAAGGTTTGTTCTCTATCCCTAACTCTATTAAATTCTGGGGCAACTTCGACATCTTCTTGGAGAATAATAATAGCGAGACTCAGGCATTTTTCAAGGTTCATATCTTCAATCAGACAGCAAAAGAGAATGATGAAAGATGGGTTGAGGCAAAAATAGATGATATTTTTGGTAGCGAATGGGTGCATCTGGCTTTTGTGTATGATGGCAATACTTCTACCATTACTGTTTATCGTAATGGTGAGGGTGTCTTTACCAAAGAATTGCCAGATTGTGGGAAATTGAAGTTTAATAATGTAGGCGCTTCTTTGGCTGTCGGTGCATTTCAGTTCAGCACTACTCCGAGTCTTACTTCGGGTGCAGGAGCACAAACCTGGGCAAAGAACTTTCCCGGTCAGCTTGATCAGTTCCGCTTATATGACAAGGTGTTGACGGCAACCGAAATTCAGAGTATTTACTCTGGAAAAGAATGAAGCTACACTTTAATCTGATGATAGGATGAAAGTATTATATTTCATAGTATGTCTTTTGTTGGTTGCGTGCGGTGGTGATGATCAACCTGAAGTGAATCAGCCTTTCGAGTTGAAGAATATCATTGTGGGTGACCAACAAAACCAACAGACATTTGAGAATGTTGCTCCCAATGTAGCCATTGTTTTGGAGTTCTCGGATGCTGTAGATGAGGCTTCAGCCCGTAACAATATTGCTTTGAAACATGAGGAGCTTCCCATAAGCTGCGATTATGAGTTCCTGCAAGAGAAAAAAGTATCGATGACTCCTAAGGAGGGGTTTAAAATCTTGTCATCGTATAAATTGATTGTCAATCCGGGGGTGAAATCCACTTCCGGGACACTGCTTTCCAATGGCAAGGTTTGTATGATTAAGACAGGAATGGATGATACAGACAAGTTTGAGCGTATCCCTGATGAGGACTTGTTGACATTGGTACAGAAGCAGACCTTTAAGTACTTCTGGGACTTTGGGCATGAATATTCCGGAATGGCGCGCGAACGTACTACTTCGGGCGATGTCGTTACTACCGGTGGTACCGGCTTTGGCGTGATGGCCATGCTGGTAGCTGCTGAACGGGGCTTTATTACCCGTCAGCAAGCTGTTGAACGAGTGCAGAAGATAGTTACTTTTCTTGATAAGGAATGTACGGCTTATCATGGTGCTTATGCACATTGGATAAATGGCGCAACGGGAGCAACCAAACCTTTCAGTGAGAAAGACAACGGTGCCGATTTGGTTGAGACATCCTTGTTATTTCAAGGTTTGCTTGCCGCTCGAGCCTATTTCAAGGAAAATACGGAAGTAGAAAGCAGGTTGCGTGCCGACATAACCCGTCTTTGGGAAGCTATTGACTGGACTTGGTTCCGGAAAAATGGTGAAGATGTACTATATTGGCATTGGAGTCCCGATTACGGTTTTGAGAAGAACCTGGCAATAAGAGGATGGAATGAGTGTCTGATTACTTATATACTTGCTGCTTCGTCTCCAACACATGCTATCGATAAAGTTGTATATGAAGCGGGCTGGGCTAAAAATGGAGGAATCAGGAATGGAAAATCTTATTATGGCATCACTCTTCCTTTAGGTTCGGATAAAGGGGGACCGCTGTTCTTATCTCAATATTCTTTTCTAGGCATTAACCCACAAGGACTGGAAGACCAATATGCCGATTACTGGATGCAAAATCGCAATCATACGTTGATTAATTACAATTATTGTAAGGAAAATCCTAAAGGATATACGGGTTATAGCGCTTCTTGTTGGGGGTTGACGGCAAGTGACGGCGATACGGGATATTCAGCTCATTCACCTACTAATGATAAAGGGGTCATTGCTCCAACAGCTGCTTTGTCTGCATTTCCTTATACTCCGGAGGAGTCAATGGAAGCGCTGCATTTCTTCTATTATAAGATGGGAGACAAACTTTGGAAAGATTATGGTTTTATAGATGCCTTTAATTTGACGGCAGATTGGTACGATACTCAGTACATAGCCATTGACCAAGGGCCGATAATCTGTATGATAGAGAATTATAGAACAGGTCTCCTTTGGAATTTATTTATGTCTATACCGGAAATCCAACAAGGACTGAAGAAGCTTGGCTTTCAGAGTCCGTGCTTAAACTAAAAGAATGATTATGATGAGAATATTAATATATTTGATACTTTTGCTATACCCTTTTAATTTGATTTCGGGACAGAAAAAGCAGAAGCGGCTTTCTGACGACGAACTTATGACCCTCGTTCAGAAGCAAACTTTCCGTTACTTTTGGGATTTTGCCCATCCTGAATCCGGATTGGCGCATGAACGGAGTAACGGTGGTGCCGAGACAGCTACCATTGGTGGGTCGGGATTCGGAGTGATGGCTATCATTGTCGGCATAGAACGCGGGTTTATCACCCGTGAACAAGGTACTGAACGTATACTGAAGATTGTTCGTTTCTTGAGCGACAAGAATACCGACAGTTATCACGGCATGTGGGCACATTGGATGAACGGTAAAACCGGTAAGACCATTCCTTTCAGCCGTAAGGATGATGGAGCCGATATTGTAGAATCCGCTTTCATGTTCGAAGGTTTGTTGGCTGCCCATCAGTATTTTATAAAGGATAATCCGACGGAAAACCGTATCCGGGGAATGATTAATAATCTGTGGCGCCAAGCAGAGTGGAATTTTTTCACTCAGGGGCAAGATGTGATGTATTGGCATTGGTCACCCTATAACGGGTGGGCGATGAACCATCAGATTAAAGGTCATAACGAGTGCCACATTATTTATATTTTAGGTGCGTCTTCTCCTACTTATCCGATTGCCGAGAGTGTTTATCATAAAGGCTGGGTCAATGCGAATACTTTTCTGAATGGTCGGGAGTATTATGGCATCAGGCTTCCTCTCGGAAACGATAACGGTAAGGGCGGTCCTTTGTTCTTTACTCATTACTCTTACATGGGGCTTGATCCGCATGGCTTGAAGGACCGCTATGCTGACTACGAGGAACAAATGAAGGCCCATACCTTGATTAACCGTGCCTATTGTATCGACAATCCGAAGGGATATAAGGGTTACGGTGAGAAATGCTGGGGATTGACAGCCAGTGACGGTGATAAAGGCTATTCGGCCCATAGCCCCGGAAATGATCGCGGCGTGATTACGCCTACTGCGGCCCTTTCATCCATCCCTTATACACCGGAATATTCTTTGGAGGCCATGCGCTATTTCTATGAAGAACTGGGTGACCGTCTTTGGGGTGAATATGGGTTCAAAGATGCATTTAATCTGACTGAGGATTGGTTTGCGCCTTCGTATCTTGCCATTGACCAGGGACCGATTATTGTGATGATAGAGAACTATCGCACCGGTTTAATTTGGAAGCTTTTCATGAGTCATCCCGATGTACAGAAGGGATTGAAGAGATTAGGCTTTACGTCTCCTTATTTGAATAAGGCTGATTAGGTTTGGCAGGATTTGATTTTGGTAAATTTTATATAGATTAAAAAGGATTATAACCATGAAAAACGTGCTTTTCAATAGTGTATTGGTTGCTTTCGTATTGCTTGTCGCCTCGTGCGGCAAGCAACCGGAAGCTAAGGTGGAGGTGATGTCGTTTAATATCCGTCTGGATCATGTAGCGGACAGTATGAATAACTGGAAATACCGTAAGGATAATGCAGCACAGATGATTGCTTATTATGCTCCGGACATTGTGGGCATGCAGGAGGTGGTAAAGAATCAACTCAATGACTTGAAGGAGCGTCTTCCTCAATATACTGCCCTTGGCGTAGGTCGTGCAGATGGAAAAGAGAAAGGCGAATATTGCTCCCTTTTTTATAAGACAGAGCGTTTTGAGCTTTTAAAGAACGGAGATTTCGGACTGAGTGAGACTCCCGATTCCATCGGAAAGAAAGGCTGGGATGCGGCATGCGAGCGTATCGTGACTTGGGCTGTGTTGAAAGACAAGGTGAGTGGCAGGAAAGTAGCTGCTTTCAACACCCACTTTGACCATGTAGGTGAGGTGGCACGTCGAGAAAGCGCTAAGTTAATACTCGAGAAGATAAAGCAAATAGCGGGAGAGCTTCCGGTAATTATCACTGGAGACTTTAATGGAACGGTAGACTCCGAGCCGGTCACTATATTGACGGAAGGTGGAATGAGGAACGCTTGTTCCACGGCAAAGGTCGTTTACGGACCGACATGGAGCTTTCATGACTTCGGACGTATTCCGGTGGAGAAGCGCAGGCTGATAGATTTTATATTCGTAAATGCTTCTGTAGAGGTGGAGCGTTACCGCACAGTTGGCGATAAGCCGGACAATGGCTATCTTTCCGACCATGCTCCCGTATTGGTTACTTTGAAACTGTAAAGAGGCACTCGTCTAATTCTATTCTGCATTATTTACAAATCATAAGGGCTCAAGAAACACTTGTATACTGAACCTGATTCAGTCGTATAGTGAATGCCATTCAGTCGTATACTGAATAGGGTTCAGTCGTATACTGAATGCACTGTATTCTAACTGTACTGATAATCAGTAAATTATAAAACGGTGTTACGCCTTTGATAAATTACAACAAATAATGAATACATGAAAAATAAACTATCCTGGGGAATTGCCTTGTTGCCCTTTGTTCCTTCGGTTTGGATGCAAGGACAAGAACAGAAACAAGGAATAGGAAACAGGCGTCCTAACATTATTTTTATCATGAGTGATGACCATGCCCGACAAGCAATGAGTATATATGGACATCCCATAGGTAAAATAGCTCCTACTCCCCATATTGACCGTATTGGGCATGAAGGGGCGGTATTTCAGAATAATTACTGTTGCAATTCCATTTCCGGTCCCAGTCGTGCAGCCATACTGACTGGTAAGCATAGTCATAAGAATGGTTTTATGAGGAATGGAAATAAAGGATTTGACGGTTCGCAGCAGACACTGCCGAAGATATTGCAAGCAAACGGTTATGAAACAGCCATTATCGGCAAGTGGCATCTTGTTTCAAAGCCTACCGGGTTTGACCATTGGATGATTTTGAATGATCAGGGAGATTATTATAATCCGTATTTTATTACCGAGGGAGATACCACTCGGCATAAAGGATATGTAACTGACCTCATCACTCAATATTGTGAAGACTGGATGAGTGGGCGCGAGGATAAGAATAAACCTTTTTTCCTGATGATGCATCACAAAGCCATTCACCGTAATTGGGTGCCTGCCGAACGGCATTATCATTTGTACGAACACACGCAGTTCCCTTTACCCGACAATTATTATGATGCATACGAAGGACGTTATGCGGCACAAATGCAGAAGATGAATATATACCGTGATATGTACGAAGGTCACGACTTGAAGATGGTTGCGGGTATGAATAGCGACAGTCTGCTATTCGACCCGTGGCCTCATGCTTTTCTTGGTACGATGGAGCCGGATGAGCGCCGCCGTTTTATGGATGCCTATCGTGAACGGAACAATGAATTTTATTCGAAACAGCGTACTTTCAAAGAGGTGGCAGAATGGAAATATCAGCGTTATTTGCAGGATTATATGGCTTGTGTGGCAAGCGTGGACGAGAGTGTAGGAGAAATATTGGATTATTTGAAGCGTACCGGATTGGATAAAAATACGATTGTCGTTTATACTACAGACCAGGGGTTCTATCTGGGCGAGCACGGTTGGTTTGATAAACGTTTTATGTACGAGGAGTCTTTCGGTATGCCGATGGTAATGAGCTGGCCGGGACATATTAAGCCTGGAACGCAGGTAACAGGATTAACTCAAAATATTGATTTCGCTCCCACTTTTCTCGATATGTGTGGAATTGAGATTCCTGAAGACATGCAGGGAGTGTCATTTCGTCGGTTGGTAGAGGGAGAAAATACTCCACGAAACTGGAGGAAGTCACTTTACTATCACTATTATGAATTCCCCGGTTTTCATAGTGTCCGTGCACATTACGGTGTCAAGATGGAGCGCTATAAATTGATGCATTTTTATGTGGATGACAAGTGGGAACTTTATGATTTGAAGGAGGACCCGGCAGAAATGCATAATTTGTATGGTGAAAAAGGGATGGAGAAGGTTGCTGCAGAATTGAAAGCGGAACTTGCCCGCCTGCAGGAAGAATATGATGTTCCTGAATCTCTGTGCAAATAATAGTGCATATTTCGTGATGTATAAATGAATATTTAGAAATATAAATGTGGATAATATGATGAAAAGATTAAGTGGTCTGGTGCTGCTGTTGTGTTTGGCGAATTTCCTTTCTGCACAGGACATGCGTATGGATACTTATTGTAATCCTTTGAATATCGATTACACGTATATGATTTATAATTCGGATAAGAGTATCTCCTACCGTTCCGGTGCCGATCCTGCCGTGGTGGAGTTTCGGGGTGAATATTATATGTTTGTCACCCGTTCACACGGTTATTGGCGTTCCAGGGATTTGCTGAACTGGGAGTTTGTACGTCCGGGCAGGAACTGGTATCCGCAAGGGTGTAATGCTCCGGCGGCACATAATTACAAAGATTCGGTACTTTATGTGACCGGTGATCCTTCCGGTTCCATGAGTATCCTTTATACGGATAATCCGGCTTCAGGAAACTGGCAAGCTGTTCCGGCAATTTTGCATAATCTGCAAGATCCCGATTTGTTTATTGACGATGACGGTAAAGCGTATATGTTCTGGGGTTCTTCCAATGTGTATCCTATCAGGGGAATGGAACTGGACAAGAACCGGCGTTTCATCAAGAAGGGAGAAACGAAAGAACTCTTCAATTTGGATATGCCTAAACATGGCTGGGAACGTTTCGGTGAAAACCATACGGATACTGTATTGGGCGGATATATTGAGGGGCCTTGGCTGACGAAGCATAATGGGAAATACTATATGCAATACGGTGCTCCGGGAACGGAATTCAATGTCTATGCCGATGGTGTTTATGTGGCCGATTATCCGATGGGGCCTTATACTTACCAAAAGCATAATCCGGTGTCCTACAAGCCGGGTGGTTATATGAACGGTGCCGGACATGGAAGTACCGTGCTTGGTCCTGGGGGGCAGTATTGGCATTTTGCTTCGATGTCACTCTCTATCAATGTGAATTGGGAACGTCGCCTTTGTATGTTTCCGGCAGGGTTTGATAAAGATGGCATTATGTATGTAGATACCCGTTTCGGAGACTATCCCCGTTATGCACCTGCCGTACCGGGCAAGGCTGGACAGTTCCGTGGCTGGATGTTGCTCTCGTATGGCAAGCCGGTGACGGCTTTTACTACAAAAGACGAATTTAAGGCAGATGCCCTGACGGATGAACTGACTAAAACTTTTTGGCTTGCCGAGGCTAATGACGAACGGCAGTGGGTGATGATTGATTTAGAGAAACCTGCTGATGTGTATGCTGTTCAGATAAACTATCACGATTATCAAAGTAATATGTACGGTCGCTACGAAGGACTCCATCACCGTTATCTCATCGAAGGTTCTCTTGATGGTGAGAATTGGGATATATTGGTGGACCGTAAGGAAAGTTATAGGGATACTCCGAATGATTATGTTGAACTGGCATTACCCAAGTCTGCCCGTTATATCCGTTATAAAAATATAGATATACCGACACCGAATCTGGCTATATCTGAACTTCGCGTCTTTGGATTGGGTACGGGGAAGGCACCGCAACAACCCAAAAAGTTGGTACTTGACCGCCAAGCAGACCGTCGTGACATCTCCATCCGTTGGGAGGCTGTGAAAGGTGCACAAGGTTACAACATACTTTGGGGCATTGCACCGGACAAACTTTACAGCTCTTGGATGGTCTATGATAAGACTGATTTATTGATGAAAACCCTTACTGCTGATCAGGATTATTATTTTTGTGTGGAGGCTTTCAATGAAAATGGTGTATCTTTACGTTCGGAAGTTAAACATGTAAAATAAATAATAAGATGAAACGTATAATCGGCATCCTTTGTGGATTATTCTTTTTCTTGTTTTCGTTTGCACAAGAAACCTTTCAAAAGGAAACTTATATCTCTTCCCGTGGAGATACATTGTTGTATCGTTTGTTGCGTCCAGAGGTGATGAAACCTGATGAAAAGTATCCTTTGGTGCTTTTCCTGCATGGTGCCGGAGAGCGTGGCAATGATAATGAGAAACAATTGGTTCATGGTGGGCAGATGTGGCTTAATCCTGTAAACCGCGAAAAGTATCCGGCGTTTATTTTGGCTCCGCAGTGTCCTGAAACCGGATATTGGGCATATACGGAGCGCCCTTCATCTTTTGCTCCGGCAGATATGCCGTTGGAAGTGCCTGTTTCTCCTATTTTCCGTACGTTGAAAGAGTTGTTGGATTTCTATCTGGCCATGCCGCAGATAGACAAAGACCGTATCTATGTTATGGGACTTTCTATGGGAGGAATGGGTACATTTGACATGGCTGTCCGCTATCCGGAGATTTTTGCGGCAGCAATACCTATTTGTGGAACAGTGAATCCGGCACGGTTGAAGGCTGGCAAATCGGTCAAGTTCCGTATTTTTCATGGAGATGCGGATAATGTAGTAACTCCTGGAGGATCGCGTGCAGCATATCGGGCCTTGAAAGCTATTGGTGCCGATGTGGAATATATTGAATTTCCTGGTTGTAATCATGGTAGTTGGAATCCGGCTTTCAACTATCCTGATTTTATGGAGTGGCTGTTTAATCAGAAGAAAAAATGATGAGAATATTGTCTGTTATCGGAGCGCTCTTTTTAGGGGGCGCTTTTTTAACTTCTTGCACCACTTCCGGTCGGGTAAGTACTTTTGTGGTATTGCCGGATACGCAGACTTATCTGGAGCAATGTCCGGAGGTCTTCGATTCGCAAGTGGACTGGTTGGTTGCCAACCGTAAGAAAATAGATGCCGTGTTCCAAGTGGGAGATTTGACACAAGATAATTCTCCGGTGGAATGGGCATATATGCAGAAAGCTTTTCATCGTGTCAGCCAAGCAGGAATACCTTATTCTGTCGTATGGGGAAATCACGATATTGGCAGTAAACCCGGTAAGTTTTCGGACATACATAACACTGCAATGGCCAACAAGTATTTTCCTCTTTCCGGCTATAAGCGGAAGAGCTATTGGGGAGGTAGTGCAGATGGAAAGACATTGGATAACTATTTCATAAATTTCAGGTCGGGCGATACCGATTGGCTGGTCTTGAATCTGGAATTCGGGCCTTCTGATGAGGCTCTGCAATGGGCCGATTCCATAGTGGGTATTCATCCGGATAAGCTTGTCATATTGAATACACAC
>Ga0129317_1001700_pt1 | contig 14968 bp, 14 predicted proteins | sample Cm1ome_FD_94430 | JGI IMG/M metagenome (GOLD analysis project Ga0129317, IMG submission 94430) | Eastern black-and-white colobus group fecal microbial communities from Wisconsin, USA - Cm1105 metagenome | ecosystem: Host-associated > Mammals > Digestive system > Large intestine > Fecal | place...
AAACTGTTGTGAATATTTAGTACCTTTTGACATAACCATTCTCCTCCTTGTCTTATGACTATCATATAGTATTTATCGAAAATGGTCATGTTTATTTTGTACTATTTATATTCTAGCACCACTTCCCCGGTAAAGAAGCTGATTGCGGAGGCTTATAATGCAGAAAAATCCAGGTATACAGCTTCCAACAAAGCGTATGTGCTTCAGAACAGCTCTGAATATTTTGCAGAGTCCTTTAAGAATTACTGTGAAACCCCGGGGGCATTAAAGAGTGCAAGACCCAGGACTTATGAAGCGATCGTCCAGGCGCTGAACAATATCACGGACAGCAGAATGAACAGCCTGATTGCCGTTTACTCCTCTGTCTGGAAATGAAAATAACTGATAAGGATAATTTGATCTGGCATCTGTGTACAAAATGGGCAGTCCCCTTGTACACGGATGCCGGTTTTTGTATCAGAGGTAGCTGTTTTTTGATGATACAAAAAGCTGCCCCATACCCGGACAGATATGGAAGCGTTCCATTTCTGAGGAGCCGAATATGGGGCAGTTTTCTGTTTTATAAAATCGTATCTCCCGATTTTCTGATACAAGAAAACTCCCTTAAGGATGTCTGCGCTGTCCCGGTATTATGGAAGTTTTAATACAGAGAACCGATTTTATTTAACGGCCAGTAGCGAAGGGAGACCTTTCCCAAAAACTGATCTTTATGTACATAGCTGTAGCTCATAGCCTCCTCTTCTGTGGAAGCCAACCCTTTAGAGATGGCTTTCATTGCCCAATAGCGGGCATCGCTGGAGTTATTTCGGTTATCGCCAAGCATCAGATAACAGTCCTGGGGAACCTGAAAGGAGAAACCATCATTCATCACGACCCATTCTTCTTTCAGATAGGGTTCTTCCAGAGGCGTGTCGGAACCATTGATATAGATTTTGGAGTCCCGAATCTCCACCGTCTCTCCCGGTAATCCAACGATCCGTTTCACATAGTTGGTATTTTTTCCGAGAGCCTGGTCGATGGGATACTTAAATACTACGATATCTCCACGCTTGGGATCAGAAAACAGGTAGGAAAAGCGCAGCCCTAAAAGCCGGTCTCCGGGCTCGATGGTGTTTTCCATGGAACCGCTGGGGACTCTGGCATTGACGATCACAAAGCGATCCAGAAGAAGCGCCAGAACCAGGGCAATGACAATTACTTCCACCCAGCTTAGAATTTCTTTCATAAAGGAATTTTCCTTCTTTTTCTGCTCCGGCTGTTCTTCGCCGGGCACAGTATTGTTTACATTTGACATAAGATGACGATCCTTTCTGCTGCTGATTTTACAACTGGCTATTAGTATAGCACAATGATACCGGGAATGCTATCTTTTTTCCGGATTTGGAGAGGTTTCTTGGCATTCTTTTCCCATCCCTTCTTTTACAGGTTCAGAACAGGCTTCCGTTCCGCTTGTTTTGGAGGATTTTGGAGGTTTTAAAAAGCTGCCCCGGACAATTGCTTCCTCGCCGAACCGTTTGCGGATTGCATCCATAGCCTGATCCAACTTCTGCTGCTTTTCTCTGGAGGGAGTGCTTCTTTTTTTTGTCCCGGAGTCCGAGGTACCGGGTATAGAAAATTCCAGGTCAAAAAAAGAGAGCTGAACAGGTGTGTGTTCGTCCACCAGCTTTGCAGTGCGGATGCCAAGCAGGCGGATGGGCATTCCCTTCCACAGTTCGTCAAACAGACGGCAGGCAGCCTGATACAGGGAGTCCGTGGCATTTGTGGCAGAGAGAAGCGGGCATTGATGGGAGCAGGAGGTAAAATCGCTGTATTTGATCTCTACGGTGACAGACTGGGCCAGAAGCTTTTCCTTGCGAAGCCGGAAAGAGACGGTCTCTGCGAGACTGAGAAGTACTCGGCAGGCAGCTTCCCGGTCTGTCACATCAGAGGATAGGGTGATGGAGTTTCCCACGTTTTTCACTTCTGCTTTCTCGGAATGAATTACATCAGAAGCCTGCCCGTTGGCATAGTTCCACATCTGGAGACCGTGGCTTTTAAAATGGCTGCAAAGGAAATCCGGATCTGATAAGGCCAGATCCCCGATCGTGTGAATCCCCAGCTTGTGCAGTTTTTCTGCGCTGGAGCGGCCGACGGTATAGAGCTCTTCCACTGCTAACGGCCACATTTTTATAGGAATCTCCTCCGGATACAGTGTGTGGATCCGGTTGGGTTTTTGAAAATCGCTGGCCATTTTTGCAAGAAGCCGGTTGACAGAGATACCGATATTCACCGTAAAACCAAGCTGTTCTCGAATCTGCTCCTGAATCTGGCGGGCAGCAGCTATGGGAGAAGAAAAGAGATGGGCAATGGGGGTAAAATCCATAAAGCATTCATCAATAGAAAGCTGTTCCAGATCAGAAGTATAGGTGTGCAGCAGATCCATCAGTTCTTTGCTCCGTCTGCGGTACAGAGTGTGATCCGGGGGAGCCACCACCAGGAAGGGACATTTTTTCAGAGCTGCGGCTACCGGCTCTCCGGTGCGGATTCCGTAAGCCTTGGCCGGGGAGGACTTGGCTAACACCACTCCGTGACGGCTTTTTTCATCACCGCCGATGATGGAAGGGATGGTGCGAAGATCCGGATGTTCAGAATCCACAGGCTGAGCGGCCGCTGTCCAGCTTAAATAGGCTGAATTGACATCAATATGAAAGATGATTGCCATAAAATTCCTCTCCTTCCAAAAGTTTTTCTTTATTGTAACACGAAAGAATGGTAAAATAACATTAAAAGTTTCTTTAAATTTGAAACAAGCCTTGTATTTCAACAGGGGCTATGGTATTATGTTACATATATATTAAATCTTAATGAAGTATATGTAATTAATCAGTGCCGCCCAGAGCGGATAAATGGAAAATGGAGGACACTATTATGAAAAATAGGAACAGGCTTTTGATTTTATCCCTTACCATGGCAGCAGTATTGTCATTGACAGGCTGTGGTGACCGCCTTAAGAAAGAGCCGGAGACGGAGAGCGAGACCGTTACAGTGACAGAGGCTCCCACAGAGACAGAGCCGGAGACGGAAACAGAGACCGAAACAGAGACAGAGACGGAAACAGAGACAGAGCCGGAGACGGAGCCGAAGGATCTCACAGCGGAGGAAGAATTAGAGCGTGAGACAGAACTGAAGGGAAACCGGACTCTGTATGCAAAAGATAACCTGAATGTGAGAAGTGAACCGGATGCAGCAGATGAGGGCAATATCATCAGCAGTTATGATCAGGGTCAGGAAGTGATTGTTACGGCTGAGACAGCCAACTGGTATAAGGTGCAGAAGGACGGCTACAGCGGTTATGTGCGCAAGGACGGGCTCTCAGAGACAGCCGTTGAGCCTAAGTCTCCGGAAGAGATACAGCAGCTGATGGAGGAGCAGGGACTGACCTCTGCCAATACCGGAAGCTCCTCTGTGGATCTGGAATACGATGTCCGCACCTATGCAGAGAGCTTTCCTCTGATTTTGTCTGCGGATGCCAATGTGCGTTCTGTACCTGGACAGGACGGTGAGATCGTGACTACTATCAGCAGCGGCACCCATGTGACAGCATTGGGAGAGACTGATCGCTGGTACAAAGTGGAATATGAAGGAAATGTAGGGTTTGTAAATAAAAACCTGGTTGAGTAAGCGTAAAAGATTGCTGCCGCAGTCCTCCCGGATGAGCGCCTTTTTGGAAGAGATTCCAAAGAAGCCACAGCCTGGAGAAGCTGCGGCAGTTTTTATCCTGTGAAAAACAGGGAGCAAAACTGCACAGACCGGGAACGGGTATGGTTATGGAAATGCGGAACAATACAGCAGTGCAGTTTAAAGATAAACTAAAATCCGGAAAAGAGGTCTATTGGATATGTTCGGTGAGTGTCATGGACATCTATTCATGAATGGAGAGAATTATCGTCAGGCAGTGGCTCTTCATGAGGCAGGGGTGAACTGTCAGGATGTGAGAAAAAAGCTGGAACAGTACCGGCGGGAGGGGATTTCGTTCTTCCGGGACGGAGGAGATTACCTGGGTGTGTCCAGGTATGCCAGGCAGATTGCCGGGGAATATGGGATTGATTACCGGACGCCCCTGTTTGCCATTCACAAAAACGGTCATTATGGGAAAATTGTGGGCAGGGGCTTTGACACCATGAAGGAATATCATAAGCTGGTACTGGAGGTAAAAAAAGGCCAGGGAGATTTTATTAAGGTAATGTTTTCCGGGATATTGGATTTCGCCACAGACGGCCATGTGACAGGAACAGCTCTTTCCAATGAAGAAATTCGGGAGATGATCCATATTGCACATGAGGAAGGGTTTGCAGTGATGGCGCATGTAAACGGTCCCCGGGCAGTGCTTTCTGCAATTGAGGGAGGTGTGGATTCCGTAGAACATGGAAATTTTATGGATGAGGACTGTTTCCAGGCATTGGCAGAGAGTGACGCGGTGTGGGTTCCCACGCTGGTGACCATCACGAACCTTTTGGGCAGCGGGCGTTTTCAGGAGGAAGTGATCCAGGAGCTGGCCCGCCGGCAGCGGAATGGGATCAGGCGCGCCATGAAGCTGGGAGGGATACTGGCTCTCGGCAGTGATGCAGGTGCGTTTCGGGTGCTTCATGGGCGGGGGATCCGGGATGAGTATCAGGAATTTTTAAAGCTTTTTGGGGATACTCCAGAGCTTGACAGATGTCTTTGCACAGGAGAAAAGAAAATCCGGGAAAAGTTTTCCAGAAAATAGAGCAGGCTAAAAGTTTTACATTTTTCTTAATTCTTGGCTAAAAACTTGCGTGAAAAGCCATAGGGTGTTATTATAAGCTGATAGTTCCATTTTAGGATGAAAAAAATAAGGGTTTATTGTTGATAATGGAGGGGAATAAAGTGAAAAACAGAAGAAAACAGCTTATGATCAGTTTGGCGGCTGTGTCCGTTCTGTCACTTGTATTAACAGGATGCGGAAAACGAAAGAGTGATGTGATCACACCGGAGACGGAGAGTGAGACACAGGCAGTTACAGAGACTGAGACTTCTACAGAGAAGCTTACGGAGACGGAGAGTGAAACACAGAAGCTGATTAAATCAGTGGATTATACTTCCAAGGATGGCACCATTAAGATTACCTTGCCGGACAATACCTGGAAAGTGACCCAGGATGCGGATGAGATGCGGGTATTTTCTTCCGGAAGTGCCGCTATGATCAATATTACGCATGCCAGCACAGAGGCCGCTATGCAGAATCTTTCCGTTATGACCACGGAAGAGAATCTGAAGGTATCTTTGACAAAGCAGTATTCCGATGCCAAAGCATTTGAGGTGCAGAGCTTTAAAAATAATGTGATAAACGGGGTAAATACTTACCGCTATGTAGTAAAATATAATGCCACAGCCAGAATGTGGGCCTATGCGGTGACTTACGGTATTGTCGCTGCTGATCAGGCCTATGTGATCACAGGAACGGTCACAGATGAAAATCAGACACTGCTCACAGCAGTGGAGACCTCTGTGGACAGCTTCCGGGTGTTGAAGGACGAGACTTTAAAGGCAGTCACTACGAATATGATCTCCGGAACCACTCAGATCAGTTCTGAAAGCAATGCAGGAGCTGCAGGATCCAGCAGTGCGGAGCTGGGGACGCTTACAGACTACGGCTATGATGCCAGCCTTTACAGTAATGATGTGGTAAATGTGCGCCTGGCTCCCGGCACAGATGCAGATGTACTGGTTACTCTGAATAAGGGAGACAAGGTGACTGTGGTAGGGGAGACCAGCGGTTGGTTTAAGGTAAATATCAATGGAAATGTGGGTTATGTCCGGAAGGATTTTCTGGTGTACAATGCACCTGCTGACACGGAACAGACGGAAGCCATGGAACAGAATAATAACGGAGAGAGTGCGGCTGAATTAGGAACCATTACGGATTATGGTCAGTCTACTACCCTCTATGCGTCAGATACAGTAAATATTCGGGTTCAGCCTGGTACAGACAGTGCGGTGGTAGGAAGTATTAATAAAGGTTCTTCCGTTACCGTTTTGGGAGAATCGGCCAACTGGTTTAAAGTGTCTGTTGGAGGCGGCATCGGTTATATTTCCAAGTCCTTCTTAACCTCTGACAGCTCAGTTTCCGACAATAGCGGAAACAACGGTGGAACTACGGGCAACAATGGGGATAACAACAGCGGAAATACCGGTGGAAACACAGGCGGCAATAATGGCGGATCTACAGGAGGTAATACCGGAGGATCTACGGGAGAGGGAACTCAGACCATCTCAGGAACCATTATCAGCTCCGGCATGGATTATCTTACCATCCAGGGTGATGACGGCGCTACTTATAATGTTTACTACGGTGAGGCGAATGCCAACTCTGTGGACGGATTGTATGACGGAGTATATGTAGGAATTACCGTGGATAATTCTCAGACTGCCACAGACGGCACACTCTATGCCACAAACGTGCAGGGATATTAAAGCAAAATAAAAAGGAACCATTTATCAGCCTCTTTCATATACTGACAGCAGTATATTAAGGAGGCTGTTTTTATGAAAAAGCGAGGAATTGCGTTAGTTTTGGCTGCACTCATGGCAGCGGTACCTCTGTCAGTAGAAGCTGGTACAGAGACAAAGGAGGAGAAAGAAATTCTTACCAGGCTGACGCTCAACGAGGTGGCTCATTCTATTTTTTATGCTCCCCAGTATGTGGCGATAGAAAAGGGATACTTTGAAGAGCAGGGCATTGATCTGGATCTGGTTTGCGGTTTTGGTGCAGATAAAGTGATGACTGCAGTGCTTACCGGAGAAGCGGATATTGGATTTATGGGATCTGAGGCTTCCATCTATACCTATATTCAGGGGGCTTCCGATTATCCGGTGAACTTTGCGCAGCTTACTCAGCGGGCAGGAAACTTCCTGATTGGCAGAGAGAAGCAGGAAGAGTTTCAGTGGACAGATTTAAAGGGCGCAGAAGTACTGGGAGGACGGAAAGGTGGCGTACATATATTAATGTAAATTTAGAGAGTATTGTGATTTTGTGTAATTGGGTGGATGGAATGAATAGCGCGAAGAGTATGTAAAGAAGTGGCGGAAATATCGAAAATGATATTTCCGCCAAAATTATTAAGTATCAATACAAACACCGACATAAATGTTTCCTTTTTCAGTAAGAAGTGCGGCAGAAACGCTTCCTGCTTCAACCAACGAAAAAAGCGCTCTTTCTTTCTGCACCTTTCGTGCAGCAATATACAGCTTTTCCCATGTTCCATCAAATTGAGAAAGGGCAAGTTTCTCAATTTCACGCACAAAACTTTCTTTTCCATCACAATATCCATCAATGTCATAAGGGAATTTCTGTGCAAGCTCTATTTTGAGCTTGGTATATTCTGTTCTTTCTTTTTCGTGCGTGTGCATATAATTACGAAAAGCAAGATATCTCCCAATATTGCTCCAATCATTCATCTCCTCCTTTACGCAGATAGCGTCTGCCCTCTATCCCAAATTCGCCGAGATATTCATAGCCTATTTTAGAAAAGGCTTCCGCAACACCGTCAACCTTTTCAAGACTTCTTACGACTACCATAATATCAGTAATGGGTTTTGCTGCCAATCCAGGTACAGATGTACTGTCTATATGATAGGTTGCAATACAGTTATCAGCAAGGATTTTCTTCCTTAAAATTATATTTATGGCTTTTTCCAGAACATTGTATATTCTTTTTTTCCAGTATCTTCATCAACACCTTCTGATAGAATTGAAAACCCTTCCCTTTGATAAAAGGCTACTGCCCGTGAATTTTGTTGATATACGCTCAACGAAAGAGTATCATATTTTTCTTTTACATAAGTAAGAAGCTGCGTACCGATTCCAGTGGAACGGCAGCTTTTGTCAACAAAAATTCCGGCAATATATTCATTCATCAAACCAATAAATCCTTTTATGTTTCCATCTATATCACAGACAAAAACTTTCGCCTGCAATAATGCTTCCTGTACCTCGTCAAAATGTGAACACCAGTATTCTTCTGGCACAAATGAATGTGCGTCTATATTTCCAGAAAGCCAAAGTTTCATAACTTGCTCTGTATCTGACATTTGAAATTCTCTAACCATAATTTTTACCTCCTGCATTTTGTTGAATACCGGATGGAAACACATGCAGTCAATATAACCATGCACAGACCGGAAATGAAGAACCAAACATTTACCCCTACTTTTTCTGCTATCGGGCTGCTGAAAAGTAAGCCAATCGGCATTGTAACAGAAGAAATCAAGGTAAGTACCGAAAATGCTCTCCCCATTTTTTCTGGGGATATGGTTTCTTGCATATAAGCAGTCAACGGGATTGTATGGACATTACCAGAAGCCCCTAAGCAGATACAGCCTCCCGCAAAGAAAAACCAGCCGATATAAGTAGGCGGTATGATACCGCAGAGCAGCGACATTATTCCCATTCCAAACAAACCGATAAAGGAAACTCTGATTTTCCGGTTTATTTTTAGAAAGCTGGAAAATAAAAGGGAGGATACCATCATACCGATTGCAAAAGATAATTCTACAGCGCTGCCATACATTGCCGACAGCTTAAAATAGTCGCTTGTCATGAGTGGATAAAAGGACGATAAGGGTGCATAAAAGAACATACAGAGAGCTTCTGCAATTATGATATAAAACAATTTTTTATCTTCTCTGAATACCTGCAATCCTTCTTTTATCTCTTCGATGAAATGCTGTTCTCCCTGTTCTGTTTTTTCAAGTTTTGGGATTTTAACAACAGCCAGCGCAACACTTGCTAAAATCGCCCCAACCACATCACTCATTAAAACGACTGACATCGGGAAAATCGCATACAAAGACGCACCGATTATTGGTCCCAATAAAAATGAGCCGGAATTTAGAAGCTGCATCCACCCATTTGTTTTTACTAACTGGTCTTTTGGTACAAGCTGCGGGATGATCGACTGTATTGCCGGCTGCTGGAATGTGCTTCCAATTCCCCTCACACACAGCATAACAAATACTGTCCACACAGGCAGGTCAAAAAAGAACAGCAGTCCTGCATAAATCAGTGCAACTGCACCCATTGCCATATCCGAAAAAATAGAGATAAATTTTCGGTTATAACGGTCAGCCGCAATTCCAGCCAGCGGGCTGAATAAGGTCATTGGGAGATAGGCAACAAGTCCTGATATTCCCAGCATGAACGGCGAAGATGTTTTTTCGGCAAGCCACCAGATCAGAGCAAACTGAACACCGTGACTTCCCAACATGGAAACTGCCTGTCCCAATGCTACAATCATAAACTGTGATTTCCATTTTTGTGTTTTTTCCATATCAAATTGTCCTCTCATTTTCAAAATAGTTTTTCCAACAGGGGACAATATCACGTGTGATAATCCCCTGATTATGCTGCTGCCGACATCAAGCCACCTCCCTTCAAAAGATTTTGATTTCGTTTTTATAACATGGCTTCTAGATATTTTTTTAATCCGTCACGATATTTTTTTGTAAGCGTCAGATATTGCTGTTGTTCCTCCGCCGTCCATTCATTCCAGATTTTATTCTCAATCTCATGCAAAGGCATTATTTTTTCTGCTGAAAATTTCTTTCCCTTTTCCGTTAGACAGAGAATGGTATTTCTGCCTTTCCCTTGTTCCAGATAGACAATTTCCTCTTTTTCTAATTTGCGAATGGCTGAATTGATCGTCTGACGGCTGATCCCTGTAAGCTTACTGATTTCACTTTGCAGGCATTGTCCTCCTTTCTCACAAAGGACATACAGAATATTTTGAACGCTATCTGAAATACCCGTTTTTACAGCCGCTTCGTGGTATAAAGCGTTGATCTCTCCTGCTAAATAGGTGTATTGTCCCGTTTCTAAATAGTGCAAAATGTTCCTCCTCCTTTTTACATGTCTGATTTCGTACATTCTTATTATATCCGATTTCGTACATAAGTCAATGGTTTTATTATGACTGAGCAATGTGGCTGCTATATGTTTCAGCGATTGAACAAGTGACGCACTAAGGAGCATATCATTCTCGACAGTCCCTTTTTCCATTTGAAAATACACATAAAAAATTTTTCTCAACACCCTGTAAAATGAGCATTTTTCCTTTCGTTAAGTAGGGAGATATAAAAAGAGAATTTTAATAAAACATAAAAATCTCTTTGGGAAAGCCGGCATCCGTCTCCTTAATTTTTCAGAAAGGTAAAAGAAAATATGAAATTTGAATATATGATGGAAACGGAAAAGATACTTCCCTATTATCAGTTCCCGAAATTTTTGTTAGAGCTACCACTCTCTCAAAATGCAAAATTACTTTATATGCTGTTATATGACAGAGCCAGAATTTCACAGAAAAACCATTGGCTCAATGAAGACGGATATGGATATTTCATCTTTCTGATTACAGAAATTTCTTTGAAATGGGGAAAATGCCCCTTTTTCGCTACTGCAAAATCAAGTCAGACTGAAAATATTAAAGAGCAGACAGGCACAAAAATGATCTGATGTTTATATCTTAGTATAGACATCAGAAATGGAAAGAGTGTGATAGCTCTGCAGAAGCCTACATATTATCTGTGGCGAACAGATTATACATCGTCAGAAGACTTTGAGGCAGATAAGGAGAAATATAGGAAAACAGGTTTTCGGGTTGTCACGTTTGCGGATGGGAAGCCGGATAAAAATATACATAATGGAATAAAAGCGTTGATCCGGAACCATATAAAAGAAATCAATCAGTAATTTCTATGGGCGGGAGGCATTCTCCCGCTCTTGCGTTGGAAAAAACTCATATATGATATTCGCAAAAGGCCGATACGCACAATGACCTCCTCCATAAATATTGATAAAATATATCCTTCTAGATATGCTTAGATAATTTTATAATAGGCACATAATTGCCTTTCATCAGAATGAATATTGTTGCTTTCACATAATTCTTTTTGAAACATAAGTCCCTCGTGTTCCATACAAATCTCAAGATAACAGAGAAATATACCCATATCTATTTCCCTATAGTAATCTACTTTCTCTGCGGGCATAATTCCCCGTTTTGTGTGAATGACTTTATAGATGTTTAGCTGTTTTTCTTCACTGACGGTAAACCATGGTTGTAAGTTACATGCACTCGGTGCAAATCTTACTATATTGGCAATGTTTTGATAAGATTTTCCCTGCCAAATTTCAGAAAGTGTTTTTCTTTTGCTTCGAAACATATCTTTGCGAAAATGATTTTCTGATACTTTTTGAATAGCAAGCATAATCACAAATTTGCAAGTGTTATCGTTTTGATGTTTCGTTTTTCCTGCTCTATACCAGCATACTCCAATATTACTAAAGGCAAGCCATAAGTCCAACTGTGCACCGATGTACCCAATATTTTTTAGATAGTGTTCTTTTTTTTCACTGTATAATAAAATACAATATTCACCACGCTTACAAGTCGTTTCGTCTTTGAGAACAATTCGCATTTTTACTTTTATATCTGGAATAAGCGGTATAAACTGACTGAACGGTTTTTTTATTTCCTCTAAATCCTCTTGCAATAATGGAAGATACGATTTGAATACATGGAATGATTTGCGCTTAAATATCATTGGATAAAGTAATTCATTCATTTAGATCCCTCCTACTCAAAAGTAAGTTAATTTAAAATTTTATTCAAGAAAAATTTTAAAATTTATTTGCACAAATCATGTGATATTTTATTTACGAAAAGAATTATTGCTATATAATTGTATAACATTATTCTATGATAAATATTTCATAGAGGGTAAGAGTATGAATGCAGGTTATGTGCGTCTTTCCAGAGATGACGATAAGCGAAATTATGTTTCCATAGAAAATCAGAAGTTAATTATCAATCAGTATGCAGCTGATCATGGAATGGTTATTGACCGGTGGTATGAAGATGACGGAGTATCAGGTTATATTTTTGACAGACCGGGATTTAGGCAGATGATGGCTGATCTGGATAAAGATATTGATACCGTATATGTGAAAGATTTCTCTCGTCTTGGCAGACATAATGCGAAGGTTCTTTTGCTTTTGGATGAATTTCAGGAACGGGGAAAACATCTCATTGTCATTGATGATAATTATGATTCCTTCGATTCCAGCGACGATACCATTGGAATTAAAACATGGTTCAATGAGCGTTATGTAAAAGATACCAGTAAGAAAATCAAAAGAGCGATCGGAGCCAGACAAAAGGAAGGAACTCTTATGACAAAACCGCCTTTCGGATATTGTCGGGATAGGAAAGACAAAAGTGTCATCAAAATCGTTCCCAAAGAGGCAGAATTTATCAAAATGGTTTGCGATCTTTATATCTCCGGATCCGGTTATCGAAAAATAGCAAATTATTTGACCGATCAGGGTATCCCAACGCCTTCTATGGTACAACGAGAACGAGAAATTGAAGAAGGTCGCATAAGCAAAAAGAAAGTTGCAGCCATTTGGTCTGACAGCATGGTGAAGGAATTATTAGATAATGATTTTTACATTGGAACTTTTCGTTTGAGAAAACGTGCCAGAAATACAGTACATGGAAAGGATAAACGTGTTCCAAAAGAAGAACAGTGTATTTTTGAAGATCATCATCCGGCAATTATTGATAAAGCCACTTTTTCTCTTGTACAGGAATTAAAGGAAAAGCGTAATCGCACAAAGTATCGTGGAAGCAGGGGGGAATGGATCGGTTCAGAAATTCCCAATCCTTTTGGAAGCTGTTTGTTCTGTAAAGATTGCGGAAGTCGTTTGACACCGATTAAGCGTCAAACATCCAGCAGAGAACGGAAATATTATATTTGTACTACCTATAATACGAAAGGCAGGCGGTATTGTGAGAAAGCACATCTGATTGAGGAACATGATCTGATGGAAGATGTGCTGAATTATATTAAACTATGCAGAGAAGCGCTTTGTGAAGTGATTTCCACATATGATATGAGGGACTTTGAGGCAGAAAAGAAAACACTGGCAGAAAAACGACAGGACATTCAGGAAGAAATTCAAAACCGAAAAAATCAACTAAAGGTACTTTTAACACAAAAAATAAAAGATTTATCCACAGCATCTGAAAATGAGGATTTGATCCATGAAACCTATGATTCCATGCAAAAGGATCTACTGGCGCAGATTCATGGTTTGGAGATACAGAAAAAAGAATTGAATGAAACTACTATAGAAACGCCGGATGTAAAGGACAAATTGAGAAACGCATTGGATGTAGTTGATAAAATCATTGCAGGCGGAACTCTTGACCGAAGAGATATTGAACTGTTGATTGAGAGAATAGACCTAGACAAAGAGGGAATGCCGGAAATTACGTTAAAATATGGTTTGTCTGATTTAATCAATTACAGTCCTGCCGATGAGATGAATCGTCGGGAGAATACTGTAATCGCTCTTGTAATGAAGTTGATTATAGAAGAGGAACGTGGATATACATCTGCAAAATACTTGTCAGAACATATCACAGCATTGGGATTTAAGAAAACGAAACAAAGTATCTTACCTTATATCAATTTGATGAAAGAATTGGGGATTTTGGAAGATACGGATAATCCGCTGAAACCTTACAATATTGTGAAAACAAAAGAAGAGATTATGGTATTGATACATCAATATCTTCCGGATTTACCTACTCAAATGACTTCTGAACAATTATCAAACAATTATTTACATTGAAATGGTGGCGACAGGTGGAATGCCGCAGATGGTATTTGAATATATTCTCCGTCAGAACGGTTTAGATCCGGCTGAGGATCTGAATATTAATCAGAGCATTGACTTTGGCTCCACAGCAGCGGCTTTTTCCAGCGGACAGGGAGAGTATTCTGTAGAGTTTGAACCCTCAGCCACATTGCTGGAGCAGCAGGGCACTGGTTATGTGATCGCCTCCCTGGGGGTAGATTCCGGTTATGTCCCCTATACGGCCTACTGTGCCAAGTCAGATTTTATGGAAGAGAAACCGGAACTGATTCAGAGCTTTACCAATGCAATACAAAAAGGCTTGGACTTTGTGAACAGCCATTCTCCGCGGGAAATTGCAGAGGTAATCGCGCCTCAGTTTACAGAGACGGATCTGGAAACGATTACTACGATCGTAGAGCGTTATCAGCAGCAGGATACCTGGAAGGAAGATCTGGTATTTGAAAAAGAAAGCTTTGATCTGCTGCAGAATATTTTAGAGAGTGCAGGGGAATTACCCAGGAAGGCAGTGTATGATGATCTGGTGACTGTAAAATTTGCAGAAGAAGCTGTGAAGTAGGGGGAAGGGGCCGGTCGTATTCTGATAAACTTTGGCTTGTCTGGCATCTGTGAACACAGGAAGGCAGCAGTCTAGGTATACGGATATTATGACAGATCTGTAAATAGAGAAGCCGGAGAGAAGAGAATGCGGCAGGTCCCTTTTATATCTAAATTTTTTAGAAAATATAAGAAAAAAATAAGAAGTAGATTGAAAATTAGAACAAAAAGAAGTATACTGGCTTTATCAAATGAAAAAGGGAGGGTATTGCCATTGAAACGGAAAATGATAGCTTTGTTGTTGGGGGCGTCTATGGTAGCAGCAGCTCTTTCCGGTTGTTCAGGAAAGAAAGAACCTGAGACAGAGGCGAAAGTGACAACAGAGAAAGAAACAGAAGCAAAGACAGAAAAAGAGACCGAGGAAGCAACGGAGGCTAAGACGGAAGCTGAAACAGAAACGGAAGAAGTGACTGAGAAGGCAGCCGAGACGGAAGCAGAGACGGAGGAAGCAACGGAAGCCGAGACTGAGGTTGTGACGGAAGTTGAAACGGAAACGGAAGAAGTGACTGAGAAGGCAGCCGAGACGGAAGCAGAGACGGAGGAAGTAACGGAAGCCGAGACTGAGGTTGTGACGGAAGCTGAAACGGAAACGGAAGAAGTGACTGAGAAGGCAGCCGAGACGGAAGCAGAGACGGAGGAAGTAACGGAAGC
>Ga0129317_1001703_pt1 | contig 14949 bp, 12 predicted proteins | sample Cm1ome_FD_94430 | JGI IMG/M metagenome (GOLD analysis project Ga0129317, IMG submission 94430) | Eastern black-and-white colobus group fecal microbial communities from Wisconsin, USA - Cm1105 metagenome | ecosystem: Host-associated > Mammals > Digestive system > Large intestine > Fecal | place...
GACCATGTCCGGTGTGCGAAAACCTTCGCCTGAGTCTTCCGTCCCCGGCGAAAACCTGACCGGGGGAAGTAGGCGGAATCAATTGCGTAGGGGACATGGGAGTCCGCCGGTGCTTAGCGAGGTCCCTCACGAGCTTAGCATTCCGATGCGCACTCCAAAGAGTGCAAACGGTCCCCGCAGCAATTCATTCCGGCCGGATTCCCCCCTCACGACAACCTACCCACGGGGACGGAAGACTCAGACGACTCCCCCACTACACCGGACATGGTCCGTTCCGGCCGCGTCCTCCTAACCTCAGTTAAATCTCCATAATGTCGGTTCAGCCTTCGGCCAAACTGTAACAAATGATACGTTTGCGTGCCGAATCGAAAAAAATCATAAACTTTTCGAAAAAAATCACAAGTTTTATGCCATACAGGCGGTAGAAAACGGAAATCCGGCATGAATCAGTGTAAAAATTTTAACTTTTTTCAAAAGATGCTCTGTTTCAAAAAAACGGAGCATCTTTTATAATAAGGACATAGCGATGAAGAGAAAAACACTTTTCACCGTGTCCGGCGGTGAAAGGCACGCAAGGCAGAGCTTTCACTGCAAGTCAACAAGGGCAACTTAAAAACAAGGAGGAAGAAGTACTATGAAAAAAAGATTTTTATCAGCAGCTCTTACCGTAGCAATGGCAGTATCCATGACAGCATGCTCCAGCAAACCGGCAGAGACGGCACCGGCGACTGAGGCAGCAGCACCGGCGGAGACAGAGGCAGCAGGCGAAGAGACAGAGGCAAAAGAGGCGGCAGCCGACACAGGAGATAAAGAGCTTATCACCGTGGGCTATGCACAGGTTGGCGCTGAGTCCGACTGGAGAACTGCAAACACAGAATCTTTCAAATCCACATTTACAGAAGAAAACGGCTATAAGCTTATCTTTGATGATGCACAGCAGAAACAGGAAAACCAGATTAAGGCAATCCGTTCTTTCATCCAGCAGGATGTTGACTACATTGTAGTAGCTCCTGTAGTAGAGACGGGATGGGAGACCGTTCTTGAAGAAGCAAAAGAAGCAGGAATCCCGGTTATTCTTTCCGACCGTATGATGCAGGTATCCGACGATTCCCTTTTTGAAGCATGGGTAGGCGGCAACTTCGTAAAAGAAGGCGAGACATGCGGAAACTGGCTGGCTGATTACTTAGAGGCACAGGGACGCGGTGACGAAGAAATCAACATCGTAACAATCCAGGGAACCATCGGCGCATCCGCACAGGTTGGCCGTACGGAAGGTTTTGCAAACATCCTTGCAGAGCATTCAAACTGGAAGATGCTTGACATGCAGACAGGTGAATTCACACAGGCTAAAGGACAGGAAGTTATGGAGTCCTTCTTAAAGAGCTACGACGACATCGACGTTGTTATCTGTGAGAATGATAACGAAGCATTCGGCGCTATCGATGCCATCAAGGCAGCAGGAAAGACATGCGGACCGGACGGTGACATCATCGTAGTTGGTTTTGACTCTGTTAAAGCAGCATTTGAATCCATGATCGCTGGCGACTTAAACGCAACCTTCGAGTGCAACCCGCTTCACGGACCACGTGTGGCTGAAATCATCCAGAAGCTGGAAAAAGGCGAGACGGTTGAAAAGATTCAGTACGTTGACGAAGCTTACTTCGATACAAGCATGGATCTGGAAAACATCTTAAAAGAAAGAGCATATTAATCATAATACATAGCCCAATATTGATTGATTAATCAGGAGGCGTAGGGCCGGAGGCTTAGGTTTCCTCCCTGCGTCTCCTTTTTGATGCCGAAAATAATGGGCAGCAATTAAAAAAGAGGAGGCAAAGCTTTTATGGAAAAGGATTCCGTTCTTGAAATGAGGCACATATATAAGACATTCCCGGGTGTAAAAGCTCTGCAGAATGTGGATTTCACCCTGAAAAAAGGTGAGATACATGCCCTGATGGGTGAAAACGGCGCGGGAAAATCCACGCTGATTAAAGTTCTGACAGGAGTTGAGGAGTTTGAAACAGGGGAAATCATGATTGAAGGCTGTGACCACACAATTATCAACCGCAGCCCCCAGGAAGCACAGCAGAAAGGTATCAGCACCGTATACCAGGAGATTAACCTCTGTCCCAACCTGACAGTCGCAGAAAACCTTTTTATCGGCAGAGAGCCGAGAAAGGGAGGACTGATTGACTGGAAGACCATGAACAGGAAAGCAAGCGAGCTGCTTGGCAGCCTTGATATAAATGCAGACGTTACGAAGACGATTGACAACTACTCCATCGCAATTCAGCAGATGATTGCTATAGCCCGCGCCGTCGATATGTCGGCAAAGGTTCTGATACTGGATGAACCGACTTCCTCGCTGGATGACGGAGAGGTGGAAAAGCTTTTTGAGCTGATGAGGAAGCTCAGGGCGGAGGGAGTTGGAATCATCTTCGTTACCCACTTCCTGGAACAGGTTTATGCAGTATGCGATAAAATCACGGTGCTGAGAAACGGCCAGCTTGTCGGCCGGTATACAACGGCGGAGCTGCCCAGGGTACAGCTTGTGGCAAAGATGATGGGCAAGGATTTTGACGACCTGGCCGCAATCAAGGGAGAGAAAGACAAGGGGGCGGCCCACAGTGATGAGGATATCGTCATTAAAGCAGCCGGGCTGGGCAGGAAAGGTTACATAAAACCATTTGACCTTGTTATTCACAAGGGGGAGGTAATCGGTTTTACCGGGCTTCTGGGTTCAGGAAGATCGGAATCGGTCCGGGTTCTTTACGGCGCGGAACGCTCCGATGAAGGCAATCTGTTCATCAAGGGAAAGAAGGTAGTGGCCAAACATCCTCTGACCTCCATGAACGAGGGAATGGCGTATCTGCCGGAGGACCGCAAAAATGAAGGAATTATCGCCGATTTGTCCGTGAGGGAGAATCTTATCATGGCGCTTCAGGCTAAACGCGGAATGTTCCGCCTGCTCAGCAGAAAGCAGCAGGAGGAGTACACCGATAAATATATTGAAATGCTCCAGATCAAGACAGCCAGCCGCGAGACTCCGATTAAATCGCTGTCGGGCGGAAACCAGCAGAAGGTGATTATTGGAAGATGGCTTTTGACAAATCCTGATTTCCTGATTCTTGACGAACCAACCAGAGGTATCGATGTCGGAACGAAGACGGAGATTCAGAAGCTGGTCGTGAAGCTGGCGGAAGAGGGGATGGCAGTGGTGTTCATTTCATCCGAGATTGAGGAGATGCTAAGAACCTGCGACCGTATGGTGGTTATGCGCGACGGCGGGAAGGTCGGAGAGCTTGACGGCGGGGAAATGAACCAGTCAACGATTATGTCAACCATTGCAGGAGGTCAGTAATATGAAAAACGATACATTGAAGAAAATAACATCACAGCGGCTGTTTCTGCCGATTTTCTGCCTCGCTCTGGTATTGCTGGTGAATGTTATCACAACACCGAACTTTTTTGCCATCTCAGTCAGAGACGGGGTTCTGTACGGATACATCATTGATATCATCAACCGCGCTTCAGAGCTGGTAATTCTGGCGATCGGAATGACGCTGGTCGTGTCCTCTTCGGCCGGAACCGACATCTCCGTCGGAGCCATTATGGCAGTGAGCGCGGCTGTATGCTGCAACATTCTGTCAGGCGGGGAGAGGGCGGCAACGGAATTTGCCAATCCATTAATTCTCGGATTTCTCGCTGCGCTTGCGGTCGGTATTTTAATCGGATGTTTTAACGGATTTCTGGTTTCCAAACTGAATATCCAGCCGATGGTTGCCACGCTCATCATGTTTACGGCAGGCAGAGGGATTGCACAGCTTATTACAGACGGACAGATTACCTATGTCCGTGTTGACAGCTACAAGATTCTCGGCTCCTCGTTCCCGGGGGTTCCCGTACCGACGCCGTTTATCGTGGCGGTTGTGCTAGTCGTAGTCACTGCGGTAATACTGAAAAAGACGGCCCTCGGCATGTACATCCAGTCGGTCGGCATTAATAAACGGGCCTCCCGGCTGATTGGAATCAAATCAGTCATGATTATCTTCCTGACCTACGCATACTGCGGACTATGCTCCGGTCTGGCCGGACTGATTGCCTCCAGCCGTATTTACTCCGCAGATGCCAATAATATCGGGCTTAACATGGAGCTGGACGCTATCCTGGCCGTTGCCATCGGCGGCAACTCACTGGGAGGCGGTAAATTTTCCATCGCCGGTTCCGTCATCGGAGCCTATACCATCCAGGCTCTGACGACAACACTTTACGCAATGCATGTATCTTCGGATCAGGTTCCTGTTTACAAAGCGATTGTCGTGGTTATCATCGTAACGCTCCAGTCACCGGGATTTGAACGGTGGCGCAAATCACTAACCAAGAAAAAAGAGTTAAAACTCGCAGAAAAGGAGGCAGCATAATGAAGAATAAAAAACAACTGAATCAGACCAGCTTCCTTCTCCTTATTACAATTGTACTGTTTTTCGTAATGTATGCGGTCGGCTGTATTTTATTTAAGGATCAGGGCTTTGCAAGAACCCAGAACTTTTTAAATCTCTTTATTTCCAATGCGGGCCTGATCGTAATCGGTATCGGAATGACCGTTGTAATGATTACAGGCGGTATTGATATCAGTGTCGGTTCCTTTGTCGCCATGGGCTGTATGATGCTCGCATGGATGATGGAAAAGGGCGGCGTCGGAGCGGTTCCGGCCGTGATTATTGTCCTGATTACCGGTATTGTCTTCGGGCTCGTACAGGGATTCCTGGTCGCCTATATGGATATCCAGCCCTTTATCGTCACCCTGGCCGGCATGTTCTTTGCAAGAGGCATGACTGCCATTATTTCGAAGGACATGATCAGTATTACCAATGAGACCTTCATGGCATGGGCAAAAGCCAAAATCTATCTGCCTTTCGGCGGGTATCTGAATAAAAAAGGCATGATGATCCAGCCCTATATCTATCCGACCGTCATTATCGCCCTTGTTCTTCTTGTCGCAGCCTTTATTATGCTGAAATACACGAAGTTCGGCCGCAGCATCTATGCGGTGGGGGGAAGCCAGCAGTCGGCCCTGATGCTGGGACTGAATGTGCGCAAGGTGAAACTGAAAGCCTACGTTCTGGACGGATTTTTATGCGGCGTCGGCAGCGTCCTGTTCTGCCTGAATACACTGGGCGGATTCGTGGAGCAGGCCAAAGGTTTTGAGATGGACGCCATCGCCTCCTCGGTAATCGGCGGGACACTGCTGACCGGCGGTGTGGGCAACGTCGTGGGGACCCTATTTGGCGTCATGATTAAGGCAACCATAGAAGCATTTATCACCTTCCAGGGAACATTATCTTCCTGGTGGACGCGTATCACGATAGCAGCCCTTCTCTGCTTCTTTATTGTGCTTCAGTCCATATTGACAATGCTGAAAAAGAAGAAATAACCGATAACCGATGATGATGAACGACTGCACCGAAAAACGGAGGAAATGCATAGATGAAAACAGCGAATATTCCGACAGTAAAACTGGGGGTTGTGGCGGTCAGCCGCGACTGTTTCCCGATTGCCCTCTCCACAGACCGGAAAAACAGAGTCTGCGGCGAACTGGCCCAATCAGGGGTGGATGCCTATAACTGTCCGACTACGGTTGAAAATGAAAAAGATATGGAAAAGGCGCTTGAGGAAGTGAGAAAGGCGGGATGCAACGCTCTCGTTGTCTATCTCGGCAATTTCGGTCCCGAGACGCCGGAAACCCTGCTTGCAAAATACTTTACCGAAGGCCCGGTCATGTTTGCCGCCGCTGCCGAGGATGCGGCGGATAAGCTCTGCAACGACCGCGGGGATGCCTACTGCGGCATGTTAAACTGCAGCTACAATCTGGCGCTCAGAAATATCAGGGCATACATACCCCCCTATCCGGTGGGAACCCCGGAGGAAGTGGCGGGGATGATACTGGAATTTATCCCGATCGCCAGATGTATCCTGGGCCTAAGAAATTTAAAACTCATCACCTTCGGGCCGCGGCCGCAGGATTTTCTGGCCTGCAACGCGCCAATCAAGTGTCTGTATGAACTGGGAGTGGAGATTGAGGAAAACTCGGAGCTGGATCTCTTCGCATCCTTTAATGCACATGCGGAGGATGAACGAATTGACGCGGTGGCGGAGGAGATGGCAAAAGAGCTGGGAGGCGCCAATAAAATTCCGGAAATCCTTAAAAAGCTCGCACAGTATGAGATAACGCTGGAGGACTGGATCGAAGGCCATAAGGGCCATCGGAACTATGTGGCAATGGCGAACAAATGCTGGCCGGCCTTCCAGACGGAATTTAAATTTGTTCCATGCTATGTTAATTCCCGGCTGGTGGAAAAAGGGATCCCGGTTGCCTGTGAGACGGACATCTGGGGAGCGCTTTCCGAGTATATTGGAATCTGCGCATCGGAGGATGAGGTAACCCTGCTGGATATCAACAATTCCGTTCCGTCCGATATGTATCAGAAGAGGATAGAGGGAGTATATGATTATGCCCAGACGGATACCTTTATGGGATTCCACTGCGGCAACACTCCGATTACGAAGCTAAAAAAAGCCGATATGAGAAATCAGAAAATCATGGCCAGAACCCTCCCGGAAGAATACACCTTCGGAACGCTGGAGGGCGATCTGGCGCCATCGGATATCACCTTCTTCCGTCTTCAGAGTACGGCGGATGCCGGACTCCGCGCCTATGTGGCTGAGGGGGAGGTGCTTCCGGTTGACACGGAGAGCTTTGGCTCTATCGGTGTGTTTGCCATACCGGAGATGGGCCGGTTCTACCGCAACGTTCTGATAGGTAAAAATTATCCGCACCACGGTGCCGTTGCATTCGGACACTATGGAAAAATTCTTTTCGAGGTATTTAAGTACCTGGGCGTGGAGGATGTCGCATTTAATCAGCCTAAGGGGATGATCTATCCGGGGGAGAATCCTTTTATTTAAGGCAGGCGGGACGCGGCCGGTACGGCCGGAGGACGGGGGAGTGGGAGTGTTTTGGATGACTCTTCAGTCCCGGGGATAGTGCCGCCAGTTGGAGCTGCGGAGAGGATCAATGGAAGGTTTTCGCCGGGACTGAAGACTCAGGGGAGTTTTTGTCCCGTCCTCCGGTGCTTAGCGAGGTTCCTCACGAGCTTAGCATCCGCTGTGTACTCCAAAGAGCGCGAGCGGTCCCCGCAGCAATTCATTCTGGCCGGATTCCCCTCTGCGACAAACCGTCATAGGGGGGGCCAAAGACTCATTCACAAACCTCTGCTCCGTCTTCCGGCCGCTTTTGCGGCGTCCTTATTTTTCAACCAACATATTGATCTTATCAGTGAAATTATATATTATTAAAATCAGGAGGTAACAAAATGCTTGTTACAGCAAAAAATTATAAATTCTGGTTCTGTACCGGTTCACAGGATCTCTACGGAGACGAGTGCCTGGCCCATGTTGCGGAGCATTCGAGGATTATTGTGGAGGAACTCAATAAAAGCGGGAATCTGCCGTTTGAGGTGGTTTGGAAACCGACTCTTATCACGAATGAAGTGATTCGGAAAACTTTTAATGAAGCGAATCAGGATCCGGAATGCGCAGGCGTGATTACGTGGATGCATACATTTTCACCGGCCAAGAGCTGGATCCTCGGGCTTCAGGAATACAGAAAACCGCTGTGCCATCTGCACACTCAGTTTAATCGTGAGATTCCCTATGACGCCATCGATATGGATTTCATGAATGAGAACCAGTCGGCTCATGGAGGCAGGGAGTACGGCCATATTGTCAGCAGAATGGGGCTTGAGAGAAAGGTGATTGTGGGCTATTGGGCGGATGCAAAAGTTCAGGCTGCGTTAGCCTCATGGATGCGCACGGCAGTGGGCGTGATGGAATCTTCCCATATCCGCGTGATGCGCGTGGCCGATAATATGAGAAATGTGGCTGTGACAGACGGTGACAAGGTGGAAGCGCAGATCAAGTTCGGCTGGGAGATTGACGCATATCCAGTAAATGAGATAGTGGATTGTGTGAATTCCGTTTCGGCGGCAGACACGGATGCGCTGGTGGAGGAGTATTACGACAAGTATGATATTCTTCCGGAAGGCAGGGACGAGAAAGAATTCCGCGCTCATGCTGCGGTTCAGGCCCAGATTGAAATCGGGTTTGAGCGTTTTCTGGAGGAGAAGAATTATCAGGCTATTGTAACGCATTTTGGCGATTTGGGAGGGCTTAAACAGCTTCCGGGCCTTGCTATCCAGAGACTGATGGAGAAAGGCTATGGTTTTGGCGCCGAGGGTGACTGGAAGACGGCGGCCATGGTCCGCCTGATGAAGATAATGGCGGCTAATACAAAGGACGCAAAGGGGACGACTTTCTTTGAAGATTATACCTATAATCTGGTGAAGGGCCGCGAGGGCATTCTTCAGGCCCATATGCTGGAGGTCTGTCCGACTATTGCGGACGGCAGGATTGCGATAAAGGAGTGCCCGTTGTCGATGGGAGACCGTGAGGATCCGGCAAGACTTGTATTTACAGCCAAAGAAGGCCACGGCGTTGCCACGTCCCTGATCGACCTGGGCGACCGTTTCCGCCTGATCATTAATGATGTGGTTGTCAAAAAGGCGGAGAAGGAGATGCCTAAGCTGCCGGTAGCCACCGCATTCTGGACGCCGGAGCCGAGCCTGGAGACAGGGGCGGCCGCATGGATTTATGCGGGCGGCGCGCACCATACCGCGTTTTCCTATGATCTGACAGCAGATCAGATGGGCGACTGGGCGGCCTGCATGGGCATCGAGGCCGTATATATTAACAAAGACACAGATATCCGCCGGTTCAGAAATGAATTAAGGTGGAATGAGGCGTATTACAAATTTCATTAACGAAATTTCGACAGGTTACTGTTCGCAGAACCGCGCTTTTCAGCGGCGCTGTGAACAGTGACAGTGACAATTCAAAGAAGGATGATGAATATGAGCCACAGCACAGAACAGGTTATACTTAGTATCACAGAAGGTAGGACAGCGCTTGGGATTGAGTTTGGTTCCACCAGAATCAAGGCTGTACTGACCGATGAGACGACGGCCCCGATTGCACAGGGGAGCCATCAGTGGGAGAACCGCCTGGTAAATAATATCTGGACCTACACGATGGAGGATATCATGACCGGCCTCCAGGCCTGCTACCGGGATCTGGCCCGGGATGTAAGGGAGAAGTACGGACGGGAGCTTACAACGATCGGTTCCATCGGAATCAGCGCCATGATGCATGGATATATGGCATTTGACAAGAACGGTGTTCTTCTGGCCCCTTTCAGGACATGGAGAAATACCATCACGCAGGAGGCATCCGAAAAGCTGACGGAACTCTTTCAGTACAATATTCCGCAGCGCTGGAGCATTGCCCATTTGTACCAGGCAATCTTAAATGGGGAGGCTCATCTGACGGAGCTGGATTACCTGACAACACTGGCAGGTTTTATTCACTGGAAACTGACCGGAAAGAAGGTGCTGGGAGTCGGGGACGCTTCCGGCATGTTCCCAATTGATACGGCAACGGGAAATTATAATCAAACGATGGTGAACCAGTTTGACGGCCTTGATGTGATGAAGGAATATTCCTGGAAGCTCCGGGATATTCTTCCTGAGGTGCTTACCGCAGGCGAAGAGGCCGGAACACTGACGGAAGAAGGTGCGGCGCTTCTCGATGCGTCCGGGCTCCTGAAACCGGGAATTTTACTCTGTCCGCCGGAGGGAGACGCCGGTACCGGAATGACGGCGACAAACAGTGTAAAGGTGAGAACCGGAAATGTCTCCGCCGGAACCTCCGTTTTCGCGATGGTGGTGCTGGAGAAAGAATTGTCCAGGGTTTATCCGGAGATTGATCTGGTGACGACGCCTTCCGGGAACCTGGTGGGCATGGTTCACTGTAATAACTGTACCTCTGATCTAAACGCCTGGGTGAATATTTTTAAAGAGTATTCTGAGGCGATGGGAATGAAGGCAGATATGAATCAGCTGTTTGGAACTCTGTATAATAAGGCTCTGGAAGGCGATGCCGACTGCGGCGGGCTCATGTCCTGCTGTTATCTGTCGGGTGAGCCGATCACAGGCTTTGAAGAAGGACGTCCGCTATTTGTACGGACTCCGGACAGCCGCTTCAATCTTGCCAACTTTATGAGAACCCATCTGTACAGTTCCCTTGCCACACTTAAAATTGGCCTTGATATCCTCTTTAAAGAGGAAGGGGTAACGCTGGATAACCTGATGGGCCACGGCGGCCTGTTCAAGACCAAAGGGGTCGGACAGAAAGTCATGGCTGATGCCGCAAAGGTACCCGTATCCGTAATGGAGACGGCAGGAGAGGGCGGAGCCTGGGGTATCGCAGTGCTGGCCTCTTATATGCGTGACAAAGAAGAAAATGAGACGCTGGATCATTATCTGGAGACAAAGGTGTTTGCCGGAGAAGAGTCAGTCAGAATAGAGCCGAATGCCATAGATGCGGAAGGATTTGACCGGTTTATTGAATGCTTTAAGGCAGGGCTTGCAGTGGAGAGAGCTGCGGTGATTAATTAAGTAGGTGAGGACGCCGCCGGGACGGCCTGTGTAGTATTTATATGAGTCTTTCGTCCCCTGGGAAGGTTTGTCGTGAGTTGGTGCTGCGGGTTTAGCCGGGACGAAAGACTCCTGCCGAGTGTGGCGCCCGTCCACCGGCCTGCGGCCGCCGCTGATTGCCTCACATTTTAAGTGGGGGAGAAAAGTCGGTATCCCCCACTGCCATGAGGCCAACCACGTGTCCGCATAGGATGCAGCTGTACTTCGATAATATACCGAGCATGGGTTGAAACAATTAAAATTCATAAGAAAGGTGAGAAAAATGTTAAAACATTTGAAAAAAAAGGTTTATGAAGCAAATATGCAGCTCCCGCAGTACGGTCTGGTAACATTTACCTGGGGAAATGTCTCCGGAATTGACCGTGACAGGGGGCTGTTTGTCATTAAACCGTCCGGTGTCGATTACGACAAATTAAAACCGGAAGATATGGTAGTAATGGATTTAAAGGGAAATAAGGTGGAGGGGGATCTGAATCCTTCCTCCGATACCAAAACCCATCTGGAGCTGTACAACCGTTTTCCCCAGATTGGCGGAATTGTACACACTCACAGTCCGTGGGCCACATCCTGGGCTCAGGCGGGACGTGATATTCCATGCTATGGAACAACCCATGCGGATTATATTTACGGCAGTATTCCATGTGTCAGGAATCTGACCAAGGAAGAACTGGATGAGGATTATGAGCTGAATACGGGTATTCTGATTGCGGATGTCTTTGAGGAGAGAAAATTGGATTGTATGGCAGTTCCCTGCGTACTCTGCAAAAACCACGGGCCCTTTACATGGGGAACCGACGCATTTAACGCAGTGCATAATGCGGTGGTATTGGAAGTAGTGGCGAAGATGGCCGCTCAGTGTGAGTGGATTAATCCGCAGGCAGAGCCGGCGCCCCAGTGCCTTCAGGACAAACATTATCTGAGAAAACATGGGCCGGGGGCCTATTATGGCCAGGGAAATTAATTTTTTTCCAACAATTCAACCTATAATGATTGCATAAATAGAAATATATAGTAAAATGTTGTGGTAGGCAGACGGTAAAGAATGCTGTCTGTTTTACTTATAACAAACTGAAAAATGGAGAATGAAAGGCGGAGGCAGACATGAAATTTTTTATTGACACAGCCAATGTGGACGAGATCAGAGAAGCGAACGACATGGGAATCATCTGCGGCGTTACAACCAATCCATCCCTGATTGCAAAAGAGGGACGCGATTTCAATGAGGTAATCAAAGAAATAACAGAGATTGTGGACGGTCCGATTTCAGGTGAAGTAAAGGCTACTACGGAAAAAGCGGAGGATATGATTGCAGAGGGACGTGAAATTGCAAAAATCCATCCGAATATGGTAGTGAAGATCCCAATGACGGCTGAGGGTCTCAAAGCGGTGAAGGTGCTTTCTGCTGAAGGAATCAAAACAAATGTCACCCTGATCTTTACGGCAAACCAGGCTCTTCTGGCTGCCAGGGCTGGCGCATCCTATGTTTCCCCGTTCCTGGGAAGACTGGATGATATTTCAACAAATGGTACCGAACTGATTTATGATATCGTTCAGATTTTTGATAACTATCCTGAGATTTCCACTGAAATTATCTGTGCATCCACGAGACATCCTCTCCACATCACAGAGTGTGCAAAGGCTGGAGGAGATATTGCAACTGTTCCGTTCAAGGTTCTGATGCAGATGGTTAAACATCCTCTGACCGATCAGGGAATTGAGAAATTCAAAGCTGATTATGAGGCAGTGTTCGGCAAATAATTGGGAAAGGAATCCGCAATGGAACTCTTAGAACTTAAACAAAAGGCAAATGAAGTCCGCAAGGGAATCGTGACGGCGGTACACGCAGCTAAATCCGGCCATCCGGGCGGCTCCCTGTCGGCGGCAGACATTTTAACATACCTCTATTTTGAAGAGATGAATATCGATCCGGCCCAGCCGAAGAAAGCGGACAGAGACCGTTTTGTCCTGTCCAAAGGGCATAATGCGCCGGGACTCTACGCCGTATTGGCTGAGAGAGGATATTTTTCGAAGAAAGATCTCCTGACACTCAGGCATATTGGCTCCTACCTTCAGGGGCATCCCGACATGAAACATATTAACGGTGTCGATATGTCCAGCGGTTCTCTCGGACAGGGAATTTCAGCGGCGGTAGGTATGGCGGTCTCAGCGAAAATAAGCGGCGATTCTTATCATGTATACACGCTGCTGGGCGACGGTGAGATCCAGGAAGGCCAGGTCTGGGAAGCGGCAATGTTTGCCGGACACAGGAAGCTGGACAACCTGACTGTGATCGTCGATAACAATAATTTACAGATTGACGGCTCCATCGAAGACGTCTGCTCTCCTTATCCGATTGATAAGAAGTTTGAGGCATTTAATTTCCATGTAATCTGCGTAGAAGACGGAAATGATATGGAGCAGCTTAAAAAGGCATTTGACGAGGCGAAGACCGTTAAAGGCAAGCCGGTGGCAATCATTGCCCGCACATTGAAGGGGAAAGGCGTTTCCTTCATGGAAAATAAGGCTTCGTGGCATGGCAAGGCACCGAATGACGAGGAGTTTTCCCAGGCAATGAAAGAGCTTGACGAGGCTACGAAAGAACTTGACGAGGCAGGTGGCGCAGATGGAAAATAAGAAGAAAATTGCAACCCGGGAAAGCTATGGCAACGCGCTGGTGGATCTGGGAAAGAAGCATGAAAATCTGGTGGTCCTGGACGCCGATCTGGCAGAGGCGACAAAAACGGCAGTGTTTAAGAAGGAATTTCCTGAACGCCATATCGACTGCGGAATTGCAGAGTGCAATATGATGGGTATTGCGGCGGGAATCGCAACAACCGGAAAGGTTCCTTTTGCCAGTACTTTCGCAATGTTTGCGGCGGGGCGGGCTTTTGAGCAGATTCGAAATTCCATCGGCTATCCTCATCTGAATGTAAAAGTGGCGGCCACACATGCCGGAATCTCCGTAGGTGAAGATGGAGCCACCCATCAGTGCAATGAAGATATCGCTCTGATGCGTACAATTCCGGAGATGGTGGTCATCAATCCGTCGGATGACGTGGAGGCGAGAGCGGCAGTGGAGGCGGCCTATGACCATGAAGGCCCGGTTTACCTGCGATTTGGCCGTCTGGCGGTTCCGGTTATCAATGATAAACCAGGTTACCGCTTTGAAATTGGCAAAGGTATCATGCTGAAGGGAGGCCGTGACGTGACGATTGTCGCCACCGGACTCTGCGTTTCAGCCGCTTTAGAGGCAGCGGAGCTTCTGAAAGAGGACGGAGTGGACGCCGAAGTAATTAATATCCACACAATTAAGCCGATTGACGAAGATCTGCTGATTGGTTCGGCAGGCAAAACAGGTAAAGTCGTGACCGTGGAGGAACACTCCATTATCGGCGGCCTCGGAAGCGCAGTCTGTGATGTGCTTTCAGAGCAATTTCCTGTTCCGGTCTATAAGATAGGAATCCGTGATACTTTTGGCGAATCCGGTCCTGCGGCAGACCTTCTCAGGAAGTACGGCCTCGACGGCGAGGGAATCAGAACTCAGGTTGCGGAGTGGCTGAACATCAGGAGATAGACGGCATTTCGGAGATTAACCGTAATTAATTAAGCAGGTGAGGACGCCGCCGGTACGGCCAGCGGACGGGTTGGTGGGGTGTGTATATGAGTCTTTCGTCCCGGTGGAGGATTGTCGTGGTATGGGGCTGCGGGGGAAGATAAAGTCTGCGGAGCACGCTCCCGCTCTGTGAAATGCATCGCGCTGCTAGGCTCGAAGAGACCTCGCCAATCAGCGATGGATTTCAACGGCATCTGCAGACTTTATCTTCCCCTCCGCCCCAAGCCCAGGTTTTCGCCGGGACGAAAGACTCAAGGCCAAGGGTATCGCCCGTCCGCCGGCCTGCGGCCGCTGAATGTCTCACGCGTTAAGTGCGGGGGCGGACCTTGTCGCGGGCATTCAGTGCTTCCATATGCGTTAAATATAGGTTGGATATGGGCTGATGCAGTTGTATAAGTATATTGGTTGTAAATTTGCTAAATTTGATGTTTATAATAGAATGAGCGGAATTAAGGCCGGAAGAATATCACCGGTTTAAATTCCGCTCAATTTGGCGTGGTATGGAGATTTAACTGAGGTTGGGAGGACGCGTCCGGAACGGACCATGTCCGGTGTGGTGAGGGGGGGGCTGAGTCTTCCGTCCCCGGTTGGAGGTTGTCGTTAGGGGGAATCCGGCCGGAATGAATTGCTGCGGGGACCGTTTGCACTCTTTGGAGTGCGCATCGGAATGCTAAGCTCGTGAGGAACCTCGCTAAGCACCGGCGGACTCCCATGTCCCCTACGCAA
>Ga0129317_1001704_pt1 | contig 14933 bp, 12 predicted proteins | sample Cm1ome_FD_94430 | JGI IMG/M metagenome (GOLD analysis project Ga0129317, IMG submission 94430) | Eastern black-and-white colobus group fecal microbial communities from Wisconsin, USA - Cm1105 metagenome | ecosystem: Host-associated > Mammals > Digestive system > Large intestine > Fecal | place...
GGAGTGATTGAGATTAAAGACTATAGCAAGTCCGCCCTAAAGGAAGTCGCCGCCGCCTATCCTGTGTGCGAAGTCAGCGCGAAGGCACTGCCCGTGAGAAGTGAGGAATTGGCCCGAAGCCTGAAGGTCAAAAGCGGGATAGCCGAAGACGGCTCGCACTATCACATATTCGCGCTGGGAACGGCTAAGGGTAAAAAGCTTATAGTGGGTCGACATCTATAATATAAAGCGCTCCGTACTGCATTTGTAGCCGCGATTTCTGCTCCGAAAGGGAGGCGTCGCGCTTGAGAATCTTCCTGTCGACAAGCATTCCGGTCTTACGGTCCTTTATGTCTACGATTCGCGTAAATGGCGGCATCCTGAACTGTTTTCGCTCAGTTAAGAGCTTATCTTCGAAGGAGATATCCGAAATCGCCGAATACACCGGATGCGCCGGAAGGGTACACTGCACCACTAGCACGTCGGAATGGAGCGAAAGGCTTCTCACGAGCTGCAGCGCCTTCTCGTCCGAGCGGAAGTCTTGCGAGTCGAAAAGCGAGTCGGCATTCAACACCGCCATAAGCGCGCTCCTTCCCGCCATCTTCTTAGCCGCCTGTGCAGTAAGGATTTGAGGGTCCATATTCGGAAATTCCTTCTCGAAGAACTCGTACACGCTCTGCTCCGTCGAGTAGGAACGAATTATGCTCACTTGTCCGTCGGTTTTCCTTATGCGCGACAGAAGTTTTCGAGAAAAGTCCCCTACCATACCGCGCTTGCGCCTTTCCGCATTTATATCCACCACTTCCACGGTGCAATCCGTCTCGCTTCCTCCGTCTACGAGATTATATTTTCCTATCTTACAGTTATATAAGCTTTCGAGCGAAGGCGTGAACGTGCCCAACACCAGCTGTGCGCCGTGAATGGACGCCAGTACGCAAGCCACATCCCTTCCGTTATAGCGCGGCGCGGGTTCCGGCTGCTTGTACGAACTTTCCTGCTCTTCGTCGACTATCACCAGTCCCAGCCTTCCGAATGGCAGAAAAAGTGCGCTTCGAGCCCCTATCACCACCATCGGCTTCTCGCCCGTCCTCAGTTTCTCGGCCAATTTCCTCTTCTTCACCGCCGTCAGCGCATTGTCATAGACGATCGCTTCGAACTCTTCGCCCAGTTCCTGCTTCAAATTCAAGGCAAACTCCACCTCCGGCACCAGCACGAGTACGCTGTAACCGTCTGCCAGACACCTACTTATATTCTCCCTATAGTAATCCGCCCTGGACGCCGCACGATAAAGCACGGGCTTACCGCACGAACGGGCCGGCGTCTTCAGGGCCACCGCGTCCGATTTCGAGTTCCTGCTCTTTTCGCTTTTCACCTTATATTTAGGGTACGCCGCCATATAAACCTCGCCCAGAGTGCACAGATAGTACTCCGAGATGAACTTCCAGAGCTGCAGTTCCCTCTCGCTTATATCGGCCAATCCGGTCTCGACCGTCCCCACTTCGAGCACCCTGTACCCTCTTTCGGGAGTCTCTTCGCTTTTCCGGATTACTACCGCCGCATAATCCCTACCGCTGAAATTCACTTCCACTCGCTGGCCAATTCTCAATTCAGAATCGCAGCTGTAAACCGGCAACCAGTCCAGTTTCAAAGGCAAAAGCAAATTATATAAACCCATAAGCGCAAAGATACGAACAAAAAACCTTATCTTTACCATATGAATTATCTTACTTTAACACTCACCATAGTACTGGGCGTGATTTCTACTCGTGCGCCCCGAAATCCGGAAGGAAAGCTTCTCAATATGAAGGAAGCCACTATTACCCGCAGCGTTTATCCCCAAAAGGCCAGGCTACCTATGCCTTCCGCTCCGGAGTCTCCTTATTTTGAAAAAGACGGAAGCGTCTATTATATAGAAGGTACGGACACCATCAGCGTGGCTATAGCCCACGGCTCGACGCTCTACGGCACCAGCGTAAGCCGTAACGAGTTCGGCATCAGCGGTGGACTGTTCCCGTCGCCGGACGGGAAGAAATTGGCCTATTATGAAAAGGACGAGAGCGCGGTGGGCGTGTTCCCGATTCTGGACATCGGCACTGCGTCTCTGAAGGAGCTGCGATATCCGTTTGCGGGCACTGCGTCCGAGAGGGTCGCACTGTGGGTGTACGATAGTCGGACCGGGAGTCACGTGAAAGTCAATTGCACTGATTTCGAAGAAGATAGGTATCTGACTTGTGTGAGTTGGCACGGAAACGGCGAATTGCTCGTGCAGGTTCTGGACCGCGCACAGCACCGGATGCATCTTAATCTGTACGATGCCGCTGACGGGGCGTTCAAAAAGACGCTTCTGAGCGAGGCCAATGACCGATGGGTGGAGCCTTACGAGCCAGTGCATTTCATTAGTGAGCAGCTATTTGTCTATTCGACCGATAACCGCGATGGTTTCAAGAATCTCTACTTGGCCGACCTCGAGGGTTCCGTAAAAAGGCTCGTGAGCACTTCGGCGGACATAGAGTGGGCAGGTGCCGACAAGAATTACGTCTATTACACTTCTGCGGAGCTCTCCCCTGCTGAGAATCACTTGTTTAGAGTGAAAGTCAGGAAAAGGAACTCTATCGAGGGCGTGAGCATTGGCCAGCCGGAGAGGCTTACTAAGGAGAGGGGCTGGCACGACATAATTATGGGAGATGGTGAATACACCGACATCTTCAGCAGTTTCGACAATCCTGGCTGGAGTAAGGTATTCTCTACAAATGGACGACTTAAGGAGACGCTCGTGGTAGCGGACGACCCGCTTAAGGACTACGCTACGCCGGAAGTGGAATTCGGAACTGTCCCTTCTGCGGACGGACTTTACGAGAATCACTATCGCCTCTTGAAGCCTCTGGGATTCGACCCATCGAAGAAGTATCCTCTCATAGTCTATGTCTACGGAGGGCCTCACTCTCAGATGGTTAATGACTCGTGGCTGGGAAACATCCGTATGTGGGAAATGCTTATGGCTCAGCGTGGTTACATAGTTTACGTACAGGATAACCGAGGCACCCAAAGGCACGGCGCCGAGTACGAGAAGGCCATCAACAGGCATTGCGGAAAGGCGGAGATGGATGACCAGATGGTGGGCATAAGAAAGCTCATGTCGCAGCCGTGGGTAGACTCGTCGAGGGTCGGAGTGCACGGATGGAGCTATGGTGGTTTTATGACCATCTCGCTGAAACTCAACTATCCTGACGTCTTCAAGGTGGCCGTGGCGGGAGGTCCTGTCATAGACTGGAAGTGGTATGAGATTATGTATGGCGAGCGTTATATGGACACTCCGCAGACTAATCCTGAGGGGTACCTGGAAAGCAGCCTTCTGGAAAAGGCCTCGCAGCTGGAGGGAAAACTTCTTATCTGCCAGGGCGCCATAGATAATGTCGTGCTGTGGCAGCACTCCCTCTCATTCGTGCAGAAATGCATAGATGCCGGAAAGCAGGTCGACTATTTCCCGTTCCCGAAGGCCTATCATAATATGACCGGAATGGAGAGAGTCTATCTCTACGATAAGATAAGCGATTACTTTGACACTAATTTATAACATTTTATGGAACAATACATCGAACAGAACAAAGACAGATTCTTCGAGGAGCTCTTTTCGCTTCTCCGAATTCCTTCTATAAGTGCCAAGCCTGAGCACAAAGGCGATATGCAGCGCTGCGCCGAGAGACTTCGTGAACTCCTTCTGGAGGCCGGAGCCGACGAGGCAGGTGTTTATCCGAGCGACGGAAATCCTGTGGTTTTCGCACGCAAGATAGTGGACCCAAGCGCGAAGACCATTCTCGTCTATGGACACTACGACGTGCAGCCTGCCGAACCTCTCGAGAAGTGGAATTCCGACCCGTTCGAGCCCGTAATTCACGATGGAGCCATCTGGGGCCGTGGGGCTAACGACGATAAGGGTCAGCTCTTTATGCACCTTAAAGCCTTTGAATATCAGGTCCGTATGGGCTTGTTAAAGCATAACGTCAAATTCATCTTCGAGGGTGAGGAGGAGATAGGAAGCCCGAGTCTGGGCAAATGGATTACGGAGCACAAGGAGATGCTTAAGGCGGACATCTGTTTGGTTTCGGACACTACGATGATAAGCGAAAAGGTGCCGAGCATCAACTGCGGAATGCGTGGTTTGAGCTACTTGGAAGTGAAGGTCACCGGTCCTAACAAGGACCTTCACAGCGGGCACTATGGCGGTGCCGTGGCTAACCCTATCACGGTTCTCTGCGAGATGATAGCTTCGCTTCACGATGCGGACCAGAAGGTCGCCATCCCGGGATTCTACGACGACGTGGTGGAGTTAAGCGCCGAGGATAGGGCTATGCTTGCCAGGGCGCCTTTCGATATCGACGAATATAAGGAGTTCCTGAACATAGACGAAGTTCGTGGCGAAAAGGGTTACACCACGCTTGAGCGCACCGGAATACGTCCGTGTCTGGACGTGTGTGGCATTTGGGGCGGATACACAGGTGTCGGCGCCAAGACTGTCTTGCCAAGCGAGGCTCACGCCAAGATCTCCATGAGGCTCGTGCCTAACCAGCGAAGCGAACAGATTACTCGTCTTTTCAAGGAGCATTTCGAGAAGATAGCTCCTCGTGACGTGAAGGTAGAAGTGACGCCGTGTGAAGGTGGTGACGGATTCCTGATTCCTATCAGCTCGCACGCCTATCAGGTCGGCTCTCGAGCTATGGCCGAGGTGTATGGCATAGAGCCTGTTCCTAGCCGTGGTGGCGGCAGCATAGCCATTCTCGCCGAGATGCAGAAGATTCTGGGAATAGATCCGCTCCTAATGGGCTTCGGCCTCGAAAGGGACACCATCCACTCCCCTAACGAGAGTTATCTCCTCAAGCAACTCTTCTACGGAATGCGCTCCATCGCCCTGTTCTACAAGTACTTTTAAATATAAACGGATAACGGCTCCCTATCACAAGGAGCCGTTATCGTGCGGGCGAAGGGAATCGAACCCATACGCCTCTCGGCACTAGATCCTAAGTCTAGCTTGTCTACCAATTTCAACACGCCCGCGTTAACCACATAATATAATTACTTTCGCCTCTCGGCGATATATGCAAATATACTAAGATTTACTCAATTTTACAAAATTACAAGCCTATCTTCTTGAAGAAATCGTTTCCTTTGTCGTCGACGAGGATGAAGGCTGGGAAGTCTTCCACCTTAATCTTCCAGATGGCTTCCATTCCGAGTTCCGGATATTCCACGCATTCGATACTCTTTATGTTGTTCTGAGCGAGTATCGCTGCAGGTCCGCCGATGGAGCCCAGATAGAATCCGCCATGTTTCTTACAAGCGTCTGTAACTACTTGGCTTCTGTTACCCTTGGCCAGCATTACAAGGGAGCCGCCGTGCTCCTGGAATTCGTCTACATATGGGTCCATACGTCCGGCCGTGGTAGGTCCGAGCGAACCGCAAGGCATTCCCTGAGGAGTCTTGGCAGGTCCTGCGTAATAGATAGGATGATTCTTGAAGTACTCCGGCATAGCCTCACCCGCATCGAGGCGAGCCTTAATCTTCGCGTGAGCGATGTCACGAGCCACGATGATGGTTCCGTTAAGGCTGAGACGTGTACTTACAGGATATTTGGTTAGCTCCTTAAGAATCTCAGGCATAGGCTGATCCAAGTTGATTTTAACGGCATCGCCTTCACCTGCATTACGGAGGCTTTCCGGAATGAGTTCATACGGCTTGTCGTCGAGTTTCTCTATCCACACACCGTCCGCGTTGATCTTGGTCTTGATGTTTCTGTCGGCAGAGCAGCTGACTCCCAAGCCAATAGGACAGCTAGCACCGTGACGCGGAAGCCTTACCACACGGATATCGTGTGCCAAATATTTGCCTCCGAATTGGGCCCCAAGTCCGATTTTCTGAGCCTCTTTCAACAGCTCCTGCTCGAGTTCGAGGTCCCTGAATGCGCGACCTGTCTCGTCGCCGGTAGTCGGCAGCGTGTCATAATAGTGGGTAGAGGCCAATTTGACCGTAAGCAAGTTCTTCTCGGCCGATGTGCCTCCGATTACAAATGCGATGTGATATGGAGGACAGGCAGCCGTGCCAAGCGAGCGCATCTTCTCTACTAAGAAAGGAACGAGCGTTCCGGGGTTCTGGATGCGGGCCTTAGTCTCCTGATAGAGATAAGTCTTGTTAGCGGAGCCGCCACCCTTTGTGACGCACAGGAAACGATACTCATTTCCTTCTACAGCCTCGATGTCGATTTGTGCAGGGAGATTACACTTGGTATTCACCTCGTTATACATATCGAGAGGCGCGTTCTGAGAATAACGCAAGTTCTCTTCGGTATAAGTCTTGAATACGCCTAATGAAAGAGCCTCCTCGTCGCAGAATCCGGTCCATACTTCCTGACCTTTCTCGCCGTGAACGATGGCGGTACCTGTGTCCTGGCAGAGAGGGAGCTTTCCCTTACAAGCCACTTCTGCATTACGAAGGAATGTGAGAGCTACATATTTGTCGTTCTCCGAAGCCTCCGGGTCGCTGAGAATCTTGGCTACCTGCTCGTTATGAGTACGGCGAAGCATAAAGCTGACATCGCGGAAAGCGGTATTGGCCATAATGGTAAGGGCCTCCTTGCTAACCTTTAAAATTTTGTGTCCCTCGAAGTCAGATGTGCTTACAAGTGACTCGGAGCCTGGAATCTTGTAGTATTCAGTTCGGTCTTCGCCTAACTGAAACATAGGTGCATACTTAAATTCTACCATAGTCTATTCTGATTTCATTAGATAATCTTTCATAAAAGGGTTAAGGTCTCCATCGAGGACTCCCTGAGTGTCGGCTGTCTCATAGCCGGTGCGGACGTCTTTCACCATCTTATATGGATGGAGCACATAGGAGCGAATCTGCGAGCCCCACTCGATTTTCTTCTTCTGACCTTCGAGCTCCGCCTGTTTTTCACGGCGTTTCTGGAGTTCTATGTCGTAAAGTCTCGATTTGAGGATGCGGAGCGCATTCTGTCTGTTATCCTGCTGGCTTCGCGTCTCGGTATTCTCGACGGTAATTCCGGTAGGTATGTGCCTCACGCGCACTCCGGTCTCGACCTTATTTACGTTCTGTCCGCCGTGACCTCCGGAACGAAAAGTGTCCCATTCGAGATCCGATGGATTAATCTCTATGTTAATACTGTCATCTACAAGAGGATAGACAAAGACCGAGCTGAAAGTGGTCTGACGCTTTCCCTGTGCATTGAAAGGTGAAATTCTCACTAGTCGATGCACTCCGGATTCAGACTTGAGATAACCATAGGCATACTCGCCTTCGAAAGATATGGTGGCACTCTTGATGCCCACTTCATCTCCCTCCAGATTCTCCGTAATGGTCATCTTGTAACCATTACGCTCACCCCATCTCAAGTACATTCTCATAAGCATAGCGGACCAATCGTTCGCTTCCGTACCGCCTGCGCCGGAATTTATGGTGAGAACTGCGCCCAGATTATCTCCTTCCGCTCCCAGCATATTCTTCAATTCCAAATCTTCCACCAGAGAAAGAGCCGTAGCATAGCCGGAATCGAGTTCCGCAGAATCCTCTTCTGTGGAAAACTCCTGAAGCACATCCAAATCGTCCACCGCGCTGAGCGTTTTGTCATAAGACGTTACCCAGGATTTCACAGAGTTAAGTGCTTTCATAAAATTCTCGGCCTTCTTCGGGTCATCCCAGAAGCCAGGAGACTGGCTTACTGCCTCTTTTTCAGCCACTTCCTTTCTCTTCTCCTCTATGTGAAGACACTTTTCGAGAGCAGAGACTCTCGAATGCAATTCCTTTATCTGTTCGGCGGTTGTCATATCCCACAAATTTAATAAAAATCGAAACAATAACCTATATCATTTTATGGTATCTTCTCGGATCAGTGGGATAATCCTGTAATGAACTCACATTTTTCTTCGGACAGTTGACTTTATGTTTGGTTTCTGGTGCACAAATTATAATTATATATCATATCATGCTTTAATCAGCTTCTTCTGTTAGTTTTTGCATGTTGGGGAAACGGGCATAAAAAGTAAACATATAGGTAGTCACAGCTACCACAATTATTGCTTGTTCCAATATTTTTCAGCAATAGGCTTTAGCCTATCTGTGATAACTTGCATTACCACATTAAAGCTGAGTTCTTCTTTCCATTGAATCTTCCGAAGAAACAGTTTCCATTGCATCTGCCGATTGGCATCATTGACAAACTCGGCTGTGAAAAGTTTCAGTTTCGGATTGTATTCAAGTTCACGATTGTCAAATGTTGCCTTGATTGCGTCATATAGTGTTTCATCGTCCAATTCTCGTTTTGTCAACAACTGTTAGCAATCGAAGAAATCTTTCATTCGACTGTTGTACTCGTCACGGTCCAACATAGTGTGGAACTTCTCGGCAATAACAGTCTCCAACGAATAGGCTTGGAGATTGACTGACGGAATGTTCGGCAATAATAAAGGAAAATCAATGGAAGTAGGATAAGGTGACACGACATCTCCGAAGCCTATGTCCACGGACATTTTATGGATAATGCTGTCCATGTGTGCCGTGAAAAAGAACCTTGTACCGGGATATTTCTTTTCTACAGTGATAGGCTCCATCGTTATGTTTTCCGTGTCAAACGTAACACCATCCTCATCACAGACTATGCCCAATATTTCCTGAAACACCTCTGTTAAGAACTCTCTATCACGGCTTATTCTTTCTGCCATGAAGTCCACATCTATGGTTGGACGAGCGTTAAGGCCATCCATCGCATAGAGCAAAGAACCGCCTTTAAGCAGAAAGTTGTCCTTGTACTGACTTGTCTTAGTTTTTCTTTTCCATTTTATTCTATTGCTATTTCAAGATAATTTTTCAAAATATTGGCAACCCTAAGCCGTTTTGCGTATTCTGCCAATTGGCTTAGGTTGCGGTTCTGTTTCTTCAGATAATTTCGTATCACCTCGGAGCATACTTCCAATCCGATTTTGTTACGATACTTGACGGCATCACATACGCTACGTTCCATATCCGTCATACGAATGTTGTAGCCCGACATTTCCACATCCATAACACCAAACTCCAAATTCTCCTTTTTCCAATAATAAAGTTCTATCGGTAGGGTTGGCGGCATTGCCACCTTTCGCTTGGCTTCTATGGCAACACAAAAGGATGGTGGAACAACAGTGGAGAGCTGATGATATGCCCAAGCATTGTACAGGCATACAATTCCATTGGGAACGATTCGTTCAATATCTATCATTGTATTGAAAAGAGCATCAGGAACAGCATAGACCCCATGTCGAACCCGAATAAGTTCTCCACGTTCCTTAGCCCTCACAATTTTCTGATAATCTGATTGGTTTGGGAACTCTGCGGTGGTTATTATTCCACCTTGCGAGGTTGCCTTATACATAATTTCATTCATACCTTTACCTTAATATGGTTATTTATCGGTGCAAAGATACAACTTTATCTTCAAAAACAATAGTTTTCTACGGAGAATATTTGTTTTATCCGTTCAAAACTATCATATTAAACATAAAGTCCGAGCGAAGGTCAGCGAAGACCTGTCCATTAAAGAAGTTCCTCATTGTTTAAATTTTTAAAGTTTCGCAGAAAGAGCTCTGCTTAAGGGCGAATATACAAATAAAAATCTAAAAAAGACTTAAAGAAACAGATTGTGACTGTTTCTTTATGAAAGAATAATTCTTTCATCCGGAAATTATGGACAAGAGTATGATGCTGAACTCGAAAAACACCTTTTGAGACAGGGTGCCGTAGAGATACTTCTATATGGTCCGGTGTCTGAAGGTGTACAGAAGTTTCATACACCTTGAGGTTGCATCCTTAGTAGAACGCTGTAGAATGCGGCAGGTGTTCAAAGGTGTTTTTCGGGTTGCGAAATAATGACGCCGGACCCTCCGCGAGTCGGCAAATACACCCCAGGGGCAATGCCATCCACGGCGTAGAAAGCCCCGTCCGAGGGGTGTGTTTGCTGCGAGCGCCCCATCCGGCCAAACCTGCCTTTCGCCGGACAAAACGACGCCAAAAGCATTCCCATCCGGCCAAACCTGCCTTTCACCGGATGAAATGACAATTTGCGGAAATTGATAACCGTTCGGCTCCATTGTCCTTTGTTAAACTTTTATTAATATCACTTATTTATTACTTTTGTATTACAAATCTTGGTGCAGAAAACCATGCTGCAAATCTAGGGTTTGTGTGATTATGGCTTGTATAGGTATATTTGACTCCGGTAGCGGAGGACTAAGTGTCTTGAAAGAGATTTTGCGCGTCTTACCGGGCGAGCATTTCATTTATTATTCCGATGAGGGACATTGCCCTTATGGGAACAAGAGCACTGAATACATACTTGAGCGCAGTAAGAGCATCGCTAAGGAGCTTATTGAGGATGGCGCTCAGGTCATTGTAATAGCTTGTAACACAGCCACCGCAGCTTCCATCAAGACTTTGCGTCAGGATTGGCCGGAAATCCCGTTTATCGGGATGGAACCGGCGGTGAAGCCGGCAGCCGCACTGAGCGAAAGCGGAGTCGTGGGGGTATTGGCCACGGAAAGTACCCTGCACGCAGAGAAGTACATTCGCACGCGCGAGAAGTATTCGTCGGGTGTGAAGGTGGTGGAAAGGTGCGGAAAAGGCTTCGTGGAACTGGTAGAGAGCGGATGCACGCAGGGCGAATTGGCCGAAAAGGTCGTCAGGGAGTCGCTGCAGCCCCTTCTGGATGCTGGCGCCGACACTATCGTGCTGGGGTGCACCCATTACCCGTTCCTGCTGCCCATTATGCAGAAAATCGCCGGAGATAAGGTTTGTTTCATAGACCCGGCGCCGGCTGTGACCAAAAGGCTGCTTTCCGTCATCGAGGAAGAGGGCATCGAACTGAGCGGAAACGCGCGGACGCACATAGAAATAAAAAGCAGCGGGTCAGATGTGACTGCCCGCCGCCTATTGAATGAGATTCTGCTATCGTTGGATTTGGCCTAAGACCTCGAATACCGGACGGCCTTCGTTTATGACCACTCTGTAGATGGTGTCGTCTACCATATAATACTCCTTACCGTCGTTAAGGACCACTATCTGATAGTCGTCTGACAAGTTTTCGACCACGGCTCCTGCCGGAGGGATTATGGTCTCGTACTCGCCCCGTGCGTTCATGATGAAGAACACGCCGTCGTCGTAGTAGTAGTCGACGCCCACGCTCGCATAACTCTGGATCAAACCTAACTGCTTAGCCAGCAAGTAAGATTCGGTACTTCTGCGGCTGCTTTCCGACATGTCAGGATAGCGCGCCAGAGCTGCGTTTTGCGAAGCCAGAGCGGCATTGTTCTGCGCTATCATCTGGTTCTGCTGAGCTATTATCCTATAGTTCTCGTTTATGATGTTATACTGCCTGTCCCAATAGTTATAGTATGTAAAACTGCATATAACAGGAGTATACGCATAGACTGTAGGTGAGAAATAATAGCCGTAAGGTGGTCGGCATACGTAATATGAGCCGTCGTAAAGTCTGTAGTAGACGCCATCGCATACGTAGTATTTCCTTCCCCAATATATGCTCACGCTATGGTGATGCGGGATTCTGTTGACTCTATATCCGTAATAATGGTGGCCGTGATCGTAAAAACGCGATGGATGTCGAGACGAAATAGGCCTGCGCTCGTATGGAGGAATACGTGGTGGCGGAGGTGTGCCGACATGCTCCGGATGATACGGCTGCTGCGAAGGCTGATGTTCCGACTGGTTAGGCCTATACGACTGTGAAGGCTCCTGCGCCGGAGACGGACGGCGTCCCTGCGAAGTGGAAGGGCGCTGCTCGGATGGAGTCACGGTAGAGGTCGAAGGACGACGCGACTGCGATGACGGGTCTGCCTGTGGCGATGGTCTTCTGGTCGGAGCTGACTGAATGTGCTGATCTGCAGGACGTGCTACGGCAGAAGACGGTCTGGTCTGGGCAGAAGGTCTCGTCTGCTGCGACGGGGCCGGTTGTCTGGTCTGCGAAGATGGTCTAGTCTGCTGTGAGGCAGAAGGTCGCCTGGTCTGACTCTGCTGCGATGATACAGGCTGCCGGTTCTGCGAAGAAGGCCTCATCTGCTGCGTAGATGCAGGCTGACGGTTCTGCGAAGAAGGTCTCATCTGCTGTGACGAAGCAGGTTGTCTGGTCTGCGATGAAGGCCTAGTCTGCTGTGACGAAGCAGGTTGACGATTCTGCGAAGAAGGTCTCATCTGCTGTGACGAGGCAGGTTGTCTGGTCTGCGATGAAGGTCTGGTTTCGGAACGAGTCGTGTTCTGCTGGCGCGTAGGTCGCGAGTCTCTTCGAGTCTGCGCCGACAAGACCGGAGCACAAAGCAGCGTTCCGGTAAGAATAGCACCTAATGTTAACTTAATCAGTCTCATAAGCCTCTAATTTAGCTGTCCCCAAGTGAGATCAATCGCTTGACGGACGTAGTTTGAAATAACTATCGTCAGGCCCTTGTACGGATGTAGTGGAGTGGTGCCGTCCATAATGGAAGTACGCAATCTAATGGCCTCTTTTTTTAGCCTCTGCACATCACACTCATCAGGAAAGGTCTGCGAAAGTACACTTAGCATATAATTTTCTATGCCAATCCTGTTAATAGCACGAATCGTGCCATTTTCCACGCTGAAGATTAGCGAGCCGGCAAACAATAGCCTCTCTCCCCTGCTTTCTACGGCGAAAGAAGGTTCACCGAACACCTTCGAGCGGGTCACGCTGTCGAAGAATAACTCGTCGTAGAGGACGCCTCCGTATTCTATGCGACCGTCCTTGAATAGGACCTTTTGAGGACCGGCGCCATCCGATATCATCTCGAAACTAATGCAATCCCCCGTCAAAATGGGCACGTTGAAGCGAGGTTGCGTGCGGGTAAGCCGCCAAGCCACCATCTTCTCGTCCTCTACGGAGATGGCCACCTCGTCCAAAATCTCTTCCAGAAGGCTTGTAGTCAATTTCTTGAAGTCATCTTCTCTCGGGCACACGAAAAATCCGGCCATATCAGCCGCACCCGGGGTCATCGTCAAATGGTCCTCGCCATTACTATAATAATGATGAGAGCGCACGCTGGATCGCAAAACCACGAAGCACCTATACTCGTTTTTGTAACAATATATATACAGGTTCAGTCTTGGCTCAGGCTCGCCATCAATCTGCGGCGCACAGTCTACGAGGCGATAAAAGAGCTTGGCCAGAGACTTAGGTGTGTCGGAGCGAAGCGCATAGACTCCCCTGCAGAAATGCGGGAAGTGGTATAGCTTGGCATCTTGGCCCGTCGTAAGAGGCTCCACGTCAGTGTCTAAAAATGCGTCAATGGCGTTTTGGAGAGGGAGCAACTGCTGAGGAATGGCCTGAAAATGCATATGGTCAGGAGCGGAAGCCCCACTGTAAGGGCCGTTGTAAAAGACGAGATAGTCAGGATATTTCCTCGCGAAGTCCATCATATCCACGAAGTTATGCCAAATCGACTGCGGCTTGTGCGTGTCGCTCGCGATGACGAAATGATTAGCGAAAATAGGATATGGGTTTACTTGAATATTATAATGCCTGTCCTTTCGTCCTTCGAATTTGATATGGAACTGCTGAGCCGGACGGTTAGCGACGCACAAAAAGCACGGGCGCTTGGCCAGCGACGCGGAATCCACCTCGGCTGTAGTCGATGCGATGCGGGTCGGATTATACTGAACCTTACACTCTACGCCATTGACAGTCAGCTCTTTGACTTGAGCCTGCTTCAGTGCGCGGAAATTACTTGAGGCCAATGGCCACACGGACAGCTGGTCCTGCAAAAACTTGTTTATCTCCTCCATTATAACAGTGCCAATATCTTTTCTCTATACTCTGAAAACTCTATTTCAAATTCGGGTGTAAACACTTCTTTTCCAAGCGAAGCCTCTATCTCCTCAATAGTCCAATAGCGTCCGTCGCACACCTCGTAGTTATCCGGGGTCAGGGCATACGTTCCCACTGCTACATAGAGATTTACCATCTCGTCATCGCCCGGCTCCTCCGTAGTATAATTTACTAAAAACTGGGGATTGAATTGAGAAAACTTCAATTCCTCCCAAGACTCGCGATAAAGCGCTTCCTCGAATGACTCGCCATAAGTGACGTGACCTCCGACAGCGATGTCCCACCTCAATGGGTACTTCTCTTTATTCGCGCTGCGTCGCTGAAGATAAAACCTTGAAAATCTGTCCACTATCTCGAGGTGAACCACCGGATGAAGAAGTGGTTTTTCCGGGTTATGACAATTAGTTCGGGCACTCTGCGCATACACTACGCCCGCTCTGTCCACCACCGGAAGCATCTCGTTAAGCGAAGACTTCTCCCCTATGACCGGCGCCGTCTCGATCGGATATAATAACTCCATCATATTATCCTACAGCGCTTTTAACAATTCTATTTCCTCAGAAGAATAGAGCAGTGTGTCTATAAAATCCGGACAGAAATACGCCAGAGCCATAAATCCCGCGAGCAGCAGGAGTGCGATTCCCAGAAGCCAGAGAATGACCTTCACCACCACCGGCATCCTTTTCTTTTTTCTGGCCAATCCGTCCGCGACCTTCTGTTCCTTCGACACGGCATCCTCGGCGGGTTCGGAGGTCCCGGCTGTTTTAGAGGTTTCGGCCTCGCTATGGCATTCTGCGGTTACTGTGGCCTCTGCCGCGTTATGGCCTTCTGTCGCGGCCACCGGCTGCTCTACCGGTTTCGGAGCCGCCACCACTTCCGAAATGCCGGACACACGGTTCTTCAGAGACACGCTCGACAACGCGAAGCCCTCGGGATAAATCTGCGCGTCCTTATCCATCACGAAAAACAGATGCCCGTCGCCCAGCGAGCGCAACTTACCCAGCCCGGGAAGTTCTACCAGCGAATTTGCTTCCACCTCCCGCTTGATTTCCGATATTATCTCGGCCAA
>Ga0129317_1001705_pt1 | contig 14927 bp, 17 predicted proteins | sample Cm1ome_FD_94430 | JGI IMG/M metagenome (GOLD analysis project Ga0129317, IMG submission 94430) | Eastern black-and-white colobus group fecal microbial communities from Wisconsin, USA - Cm1105 metagenome | ecosystem: Host-associated > Mammals > Digestive system > Large intestine > Fecal | place...
CACCATGGCGTGCTGGGCGGCGAATGGAATCATCTCGTCGGTGATGTCGCCGGCCACCAGGCCCACCAGATGCCAGATGGCGGCGGCGATGTCGGCGGGCACCTCGTCGGTGCGGTAGGGCTCGATGACGCTGTCCACGGTGGAGTTTCGGAGCTCCCGGTCAGGGGTGAAGTAGACGTTCTTCGTAACGAAGGAGGTCTGGCTGTGGAGGGGATAGATGGTGACGTTCTCGGCAGGGGCAAAGGCGGCCACCATGTCCACGTCGCGGGTATTGGCCTTGGGCAGGACTGCGATCTTGTGGCCCATGTTGGCGGCGGCGAAGCCGGAATAGTACACGGCGCCGCCCACGGCCTGCACCACGGTACCATCGTAGTCCACGTTGGTATCCTGGGCGACCTCGCCGATGATCAGAGAATCAAACTTGCTCATACTTCCTCTTCCTTTCTCTTGGCCTCGTCCATGTCAATGAAGTCCTGGAATTCAGGGCTCCACAGATGGAACTGCTTCGTTTCAATCATATGCTTCAACTGGTAGGAATCCTTAATGCGCTCCGGTAGGATGATGCCGGCACGGGCCTCATCGCCGTCCCGGTGGGCGTCAGAACCGGCCATGCGGAAATACTCCGGATGGCGGCAGCACAGTTCCCACGCCATGTCGTTGTGGTTGTCGTGGCGTGGGTTACCGTTGACAATCTCAGCGCCGTGGACGGCGGTCTCCTGCACAGGAGCGCTGCCCTTACGGAAGGGATGGGCGTGGATGATGAGCACCTGGTCGTGGAACTTATCATAGAACTCCTGGGCACTCATGCAGCACATGTAGGGATTGGAGCGCAGCCAGTTCTCGTCGATGCCGTAGACCAGATAGTCGTTGTCATTCTCGAGGAACCGCAGCTCCGCACCCAAGATCACGTTAAAACCCAGCTCGTCGCCGCGCTTCTTGGAGGCGTGGTAGCCAGAGAGGAAGTGGTCCATGGCCTTGTCCCAGTTGTGCTCCGTGTCGATGGAGGACAGGTACTCCGGGTGCAGATGGTCGGTGACTACCAGGCCGGCAAAGCCGTTTTTGTGATAGCGCTCCACGGTCAGCTCGGCAGAGACGTAGCCGCACTTGCTGGTTTCCTTAGTATGGGTATGGAGATCATACAGATAACCGCTCATTTAATCTCATCTTCCCCTTCTGTAAAATCACATCAGTTGCTTTCATGATTAGTTTTTTGAGCGCAAAATGCTCACCTATTTTGGCGTTTTTTACTGTCCTTTTACCTGCGCATGGTTTCTATCAAATGATCCTTATTTCTCGCGTTGCACAACAACCTCCTCGACCAGTAGCATACTGCATGGCACCGCCGAGCAACCCATTTTCAAAGCCAAAATAGAAATGTCCTGCCAGAACAGTATTAATCATCTTTTCGCTGTATACATTCGACCAAACACTTCGACTCTGCTCGCAGGCACGGAACTCAGAGTAGTCCAACAGACGTTCTTCGTCGCAGCCCAACACATAATTGGTGAAATCCAGAAAATCGGTAGCTAAGGAGACCACACCCGTGTCACGAAAGCCAGGGTAATACCAGCACCACAGCATCATGACCACTATGCATACTCGTTTTCCTATCCCTCCCTAGTCAGTCCTTTGTTTTTTCTCAGAGCTTCTGCTGCTTTGCGCTGCAGAAGCTCGCCATTTTCATCCATTTGAACGACTGGCTGAGGGTCAGGCGCACAGTATACCCATCCAACCACTCCACCTAATCTAACAACTGCATCTCTGGTTGCTCCGATGAAATACAGCTCCCATCCCAGGCGGAGACAGGCGCTGATGTTCAGATATGTCGAAAAAAACGGCAGTCACGCTTTGCCGCTCTGCCGGGCCTGCCACCAGGTGATGAAGGCGTCGGCGTAGTTGGTCTTGAAGCCCATGACGTCCATGGCGCACAGCTTCTCCCACCAGGCGGGGTAGTCGCCCAGGTTGGAGAATACCGCCACGCCCTGATCCCCTAGCCACAGTACATCCTCCTGAGTAAAGTGCTCGGCATTGAGGCCAATTTCAAAAAGGTCCCACTCCCGGACAGACCGGCGGGTTTCCTCTGTCATGTACCGCAGGTTTGCGCCCAGCCGCAGACCTGCGGGCTTTCCCTCTTTACGGCAGGCAGACTGGATCTCCTCATTGATGGCAGGCACGCCGGAGAACAGGATGTAACGGCCCACATTGGTGGACTGATTCAGAATCTCCAGCATCCGGGGCATGATGCCCAGGCTCTTGACCTCCACCTCCACAGTGATATCCCGCTGACTTGCCAACCAGGCGTCAAAGTCGCAGAAGCGCATCATATGGGCCATGCGGCCGTCCCGGGCGATGGCGTCGATATAATCCTCCCGCTGGCCCAGCACCTGGCTGGGAACGAGGGTGGCCATGGTCTCCACCCGGGAATTGGGCGGAAGCTCCATGGGCAGCAGATGGTTGGCATAGGGCATCTCCACCCGGGACAGCTCCTCCCAGGTCATCTCCCGGATGCGGCCGTAGGTAAAGGCCGTGGGATGGCCCAGAGTCATGCGGGTAAGATTAGCATCGTGAGCCACAATGATTTCCCCGTCACGGGACAGCTGGACATCCAGCTCGATGCCCTCGCAGCCGTGCTCCACCGCCGCCCGGAATGCGTCCAGGGTGTTGTCCGGGCCAAACTGCACCAGTCCGCGGTGGGCAAAACGCATTGGGCCGGTATAGGGAACAGCACACTTCATAGCAATCGCTCCTTTATCAAATCAAGTGTGCATCGCACTTGAAACATTCAAATTCAGGCCTGATCTCTCAGGTGGTCCACTCCTGCAGCAACTCAGTCAATGCCGTGCTTTTCCTGCTGTTCAGCAGAAGGGTATGGATCTGACCGCGGACCTGCTCTAGGGACTTCTCACCTGCCTCCAGCCGGCTTATCAGCTGAATGATCTCATAGCCGGAGGGGGTATATTTGCCTATAGAATTATGTTAGATTAATAAAACTCCCGGATGTAATCCAACACATCATCACGCGTCCCCATGAACGGGCCAGGCGTCTCCATCTTCAAGGAGACCAACGCGGTGCAGTACTGCAGCGCTTCGGCGATGCCGGCCTGCTGGCGCTCGGTGATGTAGCCGGCGAAGGTGGTGTCGCCGCGGCCGGTACGGCCGGACAGGTTCCGCGCCTTGATGGGGCAGGTATAGATTTCCTTGCCGTCGTAGATCAGCACCTCGGTGTTGTGGGTGATCATGATCTCCTTGGCGCCCCAGCTGTACAACAGCTGGGCTGCCTCGGCGCGGTCAGTCAGGCCGGTGAGGATCTCCGCCTCGGCGGCGTCGGTCTTCAGATAGTCGATGCAGGGTAGATACTCCTTCTTCTCCGCCCAGTCGTGGAATGCCATGGTCTTGTCGGCCTCCACATGGCGCAGCAGGCACTGTACGTCCACGGCCACCTTGCCGTGTTTGGCCGCTTCCTTAAACAGTTCGCCGTCGAAGTCGCCGTAGACAAGGCCGGCGAAGTGATAGATCTTGGTGTCGATATCGGGCAGCTCCTCAAACTTGAAGCCATCGCACACACCCATGGAGGTGCAGGCGCGCTTTTCCTTGTCGGCGGTGAAATACTGGTTACGGATGGAACAGGTAGCCGCAGACTCCTTCCAGTACAGGTCTGCGCCGGAATTGGCAAAACGCTCCTCTACGTCGGCGTCGGCGGGGTTTAACTTGGTGAACAGGGCGGTCTTGTTGCCGCTCTTGGCGGCGGCAAAACCGGAGGCCACCACGGCGCCGCCCAGCTCCTTGCGCTCGTTGCCCAGATAGTCAATATTGTGATCCAGGGACACGGGGCCGACGACCAGCACATCGTATGCTTTTTTCATATGTATGATATCCTCCTATGGATTCAGAATTAATCTAAATGTCGGTTTATTATACAATTAATCTTTTATAGTTCTTCTACAGAAAATACACCCTTGGTCTGCTGCATCCGGTGCAACAGACCCTCCACCCTGCACTTTTTGTTCAGGCGCAGTGAGAAGATGGCGCAGGCGTTGTGGGTCTCGCTGCCGGTGGAGCGGGTGATCTCCATACCCAGCACTTTCAGGTTCAGCTCCCGGAACAGCTTCAGCAGCTCCTCCAGGCAATTCTTATCGCAGTATTCCACATACAGGTTGATTTCCGGGGCATTCTCCATCATCCGGTACTCCATCTTGGAGAAGACCAGCTCCGCCAGCAGAGTCAGCACTGTGGTGAGGATACCACCTTCATAAAAGCCACCACCCAGAGCCAGGCCCACGATGGCCGCTGTCCACAGGCCCGCCGCTGTGGTCAGGCCTTTGACCCTCTGCTTGCGGGTAACGATGATGGTACCGGCGCCGATGAAGCCGATGCCCGCTACCACTTGGGCGCCCAGACGGGCCATGTCAGTGTAATAGTTCATAGTCAGATACAGGTATTGACTGGTCAGCGTGGTCATGGCCGCACCAAGACAAATCAGGATATGGGTACGGAAACCAGCGGGGCGGCGCTTGAACTCACGTTCCATACCAATCAGGCCGCCACAGACAGCCGCCAGAAGCATCCGCACAGAGATTGCCAGCATACTCATATTCCGTAGGCCGTCAAATATAGTCAACATTTCAGCGCTTCCCCCCCTCCTCAAATTTCTTCGATGGTGTAGACGTTTTCCAATTCAGAAATTGCCGTCAACAGCTGCGTATGGGCCAGCTTCGACTGCAGGCGGATAGAGAACACCGCGCTGGGATAGCGGAGCTTATCCTCCTTGCCCCGGTCGATATCCACCTCGTAGATCTGTACATTCAGAGACTTGATGCGGTTAATGATAGCGCCCACGTCATCCAACGACTGAAACTCCACATAGATGTTCATGTTCCGGGCATTTTCCACGATGGCCACCTCGATGGCCGGCAGCAGTCGCATGACCACTATAATCAGCACAAACGCCAGTAGCACACACTCGTAAAAGCCCGCGCCAATGGCAAGTCCCGTACAGCCAGATGCCCACAGGCCCGCAGCTGTGGTCAGGCCCTTTACCTCCTGACGGCCAGTGACGATGATAGTACCGGCGCCAAGGAAGCCAATGCCGTTGATGACCTGGGCACCAAATCGGGACACATCCGTGCGAATACCAACGTCTGCAGCCGTCCGGGCCCATACGTGGCTTACCATATGGAATTCATACTGGCCCAACAGCATAGTCAATGCAGCGCCCAGACATACTAGCATGTAAGTACGTAAGCCGGCTGCACGGCGCTTTTTACCACGTTCGAAACCAATCATACCACCAAAGAGCATGGCCAGTGCCAGCCGCAGAAACACGGACACATAATTCAGTTCCCGCAAATAGTCTATTGCCGCCAACACACATCCTCCTTAAACTTATACGCTGTTTTAACTCTCACATGTAGCCTCTACCGTCAACCATCTGCTGTTATCACTGTGTTTAGCCTATATTGGCTTTTTTGCTATTGCGCTCGATTTCTCCAATCAGATAGCGACCTGTCTTTTCCATAAAGGCACAGGCCTCCGGGCAAAGTACAGCAGGGAAATTACGAAAGAACTTATCTGCCTCGAAGACGAAATCTCCCTGATATCCGATATCCGCCAGAGCTGCGGTAATGCTGCTCCAATCCAGTTTTTCAATAAACGGCAGGGTGTGTCCATCCGTGAAGTAGTCCACATCATGCACATGAAGCGCCTGCAGCCGCTCCTGCCCCAGCATATGGATCGCATCTGCCGGATCGACACCCACCAGTGCGGCGTGTCCAATATCCAGGCACCCCACGATCCACTGGCTGTTCAGTGTATCCAGCATGGTGCAGAACTCCTCCGGCATGCCGCAGCCACTGTTGAAAATAAGATCCGTATTCGGATCCTTTTCGTACATGTTTTCCACGCACACACGGATATTCCACCGCTCGCAATAGGGAATCAGCTGTTGATACAGCTCTACATTTTTGTCAAACAGGAGTTTCCCATATTTCACATAGTTCAAATGCTTCATGGGATGAACAACGATGTTCTTCGCTCCCAGTATCGACGCCGCCTCCATAGAACGGATGATCCGTTCCAGCGCAACGGAATCATACGGTTCTTCACCCTTGGACGTAGGATATGGCGCATGTGCCTGCAGCACGGAAACGCCGTTTTCTTCCACCAGCGTCCGCATCTGTGCGGCATACTGCCACCAGTTTTCGCCATTCCAGGGACTGTCATCGAATTCCATACAGGAAAAATCCCAATCAATTCCGTCAAATCCAGCGCGGGCAATAATGCGGACAGCTTCTCCCTCACCAAATCTACGCCCAAGTATTTCTGTTGATGTTCCTAATCGCATACAGCGACCCCCTTCAGATTTTGCAAGTTGCCCAGACGGCATTATGGTCAGACAGTTCCACTCCTTCAAACCGCTCCAATGCAGAGCCAGACTGCGCAAATCCACAGTCCGATTTCAACGTGGAGATCACACGGACATCCTCTGGATCCGCCCCCCGCAGCAGTAGCCAGTCCAGACGGAACATGACTTTCTTCTCCTTGCGGATTATGTCTCGGCAAGACCCAAGTCTTTGCACCAGCTCGTCGCCGCGCTCACCACAAATCTCAGGCACCACTCTGTAGCCCGTGTCCAATGCGTTCTTTAGACAGGACTCTCGCTCTGTCACTTCAACAAAGCAGCGCTGCAAGAACTCTTCCGTGTCCACGATATCATACAGCTCGCCAGTATTCCGGCCGTTGCAGCACATAGTGTTCAGGTCTCCACCCAAAATCACCGGCATATCCGGGAACATCTCCTCTGCCGCCTGCAAAATTGCCTCCATTTGTCGTCCCCGGCCCGCCTCGGTGGTACGGTTTTCCAGGTGAATGGTCACCACGCCCACACTACGTCCCGCCACATCCAGCTCCGCCAGAATAGCCAGACGACCGCCAATGCGCTTTTGCGAATCAAAATACCAGTTGAATTCCTCCGGCAGCCGTAGGATTTTTGCCTGTTTGATCGGCCAGCGGGAGAAGATGGCATTACCGTGATGGCCCTTCCTGTCAGCCTCATTCACCAGTTCGATGAACTCCAGGCCGTACACATAATTCATGTCCAGTCGCTTTGCCAACTCTGCAGCCGTATCCCTGTTACCGGAACGGATGCAACCATCGTCCATCTCGTTGCCCAGGATAACATCAAAAGGCTGAATTCCCGGGCAGGTCTCCAGGTAATCGCCCAGCGCATCCAAGTGGACGCCCCGTTCCATATTGAAAACCAAAATGCTCAGCGTATCCAGCCTCTTTTCCGGTACAGGAATGATATTATGAATATCCGCCTGAGAAAACTGCGGGATCATCGCCATGACGGCTTCCTGAGAGCTATAATCCAATAATGCTCCCAAACGCTGCCGTTCTTCCGTAGGGATTCCATTCATTGTTTTGCCCCCTTATGCTCCAACTTTTTATCCGTTGAAATCCGTCTCCGCTCTATTACAGTGCGAACTGCTCTTGTAGTAATATTTTCCGCGCCAAGAGCAAGACAGCGATCCGCATCCGCATACTCATTGACGGTCCATACAGAACATGCAATCGATTCTGTATGGAATCGCTCCGCCAATTCTTTTGTAAAAATCTGATGCGGCATATTGATGCCACACACATTCAGCGTCCTAGTCATTCGAATTAGAGCGGCAATGCAACGATCGTCTTCCATCATCTCCAGAACGAACGGTTTAGCGTCTGTCATCAGTTTTGGAAAGCTGGCCTCATCCCGATTCGCATATAACTGTTTCATATAGAAGAATTTTAAAGCTTCTTCGATATTGATATATATGCTGGCTCGTTCTGTGATGGTGGGTTCATGCGCCAGCTGTTCCGGCGACACAGATCCCGTTAAAATTAACCTGTCCGGGCCAAAACCAAAGTGCCTGGCCATATCCAATGTGCCTGGCAACGCAAATGGCTCTTTGATATCACAGTTAAATTTAAGGCTTGTATCTTTGATCCGCTCAAAAACAGACTCCAAAGAAATCTTTTCCAATATTTCATTTCCACATTTCCGGTCGTGGGAAATGTAAAGCAATCCTCCGTCTGCCCGCCGAACGTCCATTTCAATTGCATCTGCTCCAAATTCGATGGCGAGTTCTACAGACTCCATGGAATCTTGTAAAGTTGATTCGCAACCAGAATGCGCAGTGATCAATGTATCCATTGGATATCCTCCTATCGTGTAATTTTGCTACTCAGAAAAGTCAATCCCATTTCGGCTGTAAGCCATCGTGCGCAACCACTACATGAATCGACGAATGTTCATTAAACCACTGTTGATATTCTTCATGGGTAAAATCATGCTTATGATTGATATGAGTCGCATAAACACAAGTATCCTGCCGGATGATTTCGTTCTCCAGCATCATGTCGAGCATATACAGGAAGGCCTTCGCATTCAAATGGGAGCGAGGATTGATATCTTTCTCGTTGGATCCCCATGTAGCTTCCATCATTAAAATATCAACTTTGCTGCCCTTCATCTGATGGATCGTTTCTTCCGGATAGATTCCGGTATCGCAAGCATATAGCAATTTTCGCCCGCTGCTGTCCTCAAACAAATAGTTGACTCCATTTTCAAATTCTGAAGCCCGGTGCGTTGTCTCTACCGCCAGAACCCGATATTCTCCACAGGTGAATACCTCTCCGGTTTTGATCGGATGAAAGCAAATCTCATTTCGTTTACATGCACCAACCTCATCTAAGCCTAAATCTACCCCCTCTATCGGCCGATACAGGGCTTTTACTGATCGATATGCAGCTTCAGACAAATATATCTCCAACGGCTTCTTTTTCCGCGTAGACGACATATGGACTAGGCCGGCATTGGAAAGGCACAAATGATCCTGGTGGGTATGGGTAATAAACACCCTCTCCAAACCGGAAAGATCCAGCCTCTCCCTGATAGCAGCCGCTGCCAAATCAGGGCCAAAATCAATCAGACTCTTTTCATCCAGCAATAACATACTACGCAGTCTGCTTTTCTCCGGATGTGCTCTGGCGTCCCTGCAGACCTTACAACTGCAGAATGGGTTTGGAATCACATCCGCTGCACCTGTTCCTAGAAATAACATATATGCCTCCCTATCACTCAGGCTTCGTCTTTGTAGCCCTCACGTTATAAATCAGAATTGTGGTGACCACAATTGTGCATCCAACCACTGACAAAATCGAAATCCGTTCTTTCAGAAAAATAAGTGTCCACATAGGCGCCATGACCGGTTCTGCCATAGTAATAAAGTTAGCCTGCAAAGCAGAAGTATGCTTGATGCCTACCGCAAAACAAAGCCATGCACCAATACCGGTAAACGCAGCAAAAATAAGCAAAAATACCCACTCAGATAAGCCAGTATTTCGCACAGTCTCATCCATCACACAGACAGGTATCAGTAACAAATAACAGGCATTGCCCAGGAACAGGGACTCCAGCGGTTCGGCGCCGTCCTCTTTGCTGAGGAAAAACACACCGGCATAGAAGAGGGCAGACACCAGGGCAAAGATATTGCCCGCCATACCGCCGCCTCCCAGATTGCCCGTAAAGGCCAGGGCCACGCCCACGAACAGGCAGCCGCAGGTGATGCACTCATTCGTAGTAGGACGCTTCTTGGCCAGCAGCGCGTTGAACAGAATGATATACAGAGGTGAGGTATTCTGCAGCACGGTGGCGTTGGCCGCCGTGGTATACTTATTGGCACACATGAACAGCACGCCCTGCGCAAAGTAGCAAACTGCTGCCAGCACCTTTGCCCGATTCAGCTTGATCTTACGTCCGCGAAGCAACAGCCCGGATACGGCAAATGCAATGACACCGCGGAGCGTAGCCAAGCAGACGCCGTTCCACGCTACACTTTTTGTAAAAATACCGCTCATGCTCCACATCAGCGCGGACATAAACAGGAACAGCGGCGCGATTTTTTTATTTTTTAACTCCAGCATGAGATTATCACGTCCTTAAAAAATCCGCATGAGGATGTTCTTCCTCATGCGGATCAACATTTTTAGTGGCACAGGATACTCTTGCCTTCCCATTCCGGATCAGGCTCAACGCCCAAAATATCCACGATGGTAGGCGCAAGATCTCTGATATCCATATGGCTCAGTTCCTGGTTCGATGCAAACATCTCGCCTCTGAACACAACCGGAATCAGCATATCCTCTGGAATATTTTCGCCGTGGTTACGGTCGTGGCCGCCATGATCCGCTGTAACGATAACCGTATATTCCTCCGGCAAATCCTCACAAATCTCCTGGATACACTCCCAGGCATTTTTCACACTGTCCAGATACTCCTGACTCATCCAGCCGCATCGGTGACCCCAGGCATCTGCACCGCCCAGATACAGGAACAGAAAATCCGGCTTTTCATCCCGGATATAGTCCCTTGCTACCATGGTTGCTTTATGCTCCAAGGCAGAGATGGTTTCTGTGTGCTGACGGCTGAACCAGCTGAAATCCAGCTTTCCACCTGCAGTACACAAATCACGCAGCTGTTCCCAAGTGTAGACAAACCCCTTGGTTTTTTTCGCAGTTTCCAAAACCTCAATCAGGCCATTAATGGGTCGAACCTGTGGCATATGCACATTGGTCGTCGTGCCGTGCCGGCCGGGATCGACGCTGTGGAACAGCGACATATGACACGGCAGTGTCACCGGGGGGAACGTCGTCGTTGCCTGCATGCAATAAGTACCGGATTTAAAAAACGCTTCAAACCCGGCGTCACCGCAGGCAGGAATACTATCCGGACGCATTCCGTCCACCAAAATCAATAGAACCTTATTTGCCATAAAAAACCTTCGTTCCTCACATCTCCAGCGTATAGGTATTTTCAAATTCGATCAGGATCAGCTTCCCGATAAGGGGAATGTGCTTTGCTTGGCAGCGAAGTGCCACAATCATTCCCCGGATCCCACTAAACACGCCGAATACGATCATTGGGATCAGCAGGATCGGTCCCACATACGGAATCGCAGCTGCGAGAGCCACGGCGGCCGTCATCCACAGCAGGAGAATAAATCCTTGGTTGGAGTGGTAGCGGGCAAATTTGCTCTCCGGGTGCATCGTCATGGGAATGAAGAAAAACAAATATCCCAGTGCGGAGGAGACGCGGGCACTGCGGTTTGTCTCCGCGTCAAAGCGGTCCGATATATCCGTTCTGCAAGAAGTTTTTATGAGTTTCATAAGCGTTTACTTAATACCGTTGCCAATGAATGCGACCTTTATCTGCTTATTGGCAAAGATATACAGGATCAGCAGCGGCGACATCAAAATGACGTTGCCGGCCATGGACAGGTCCCAGCGGGAGATAAACCCCTCCACCTGGCTGGCAATGCTATTCAGAGCAATGGGCAGCGTGCGGATATTATCGTTGGTGGTCAGAGTCTGGATCCAGAAGTAACCATTCCACTTCTGGATAAAGGCCAGCATGACCTGAGTGATCAGGAAGGGACGGACTGCCGGCATCATGACTTTGAACATCACAGACAACTCACTGGCGCCATCCAGTCTGGCTGCTTCCATCATTTCCTCCGGCACCTGCATAAAGGCGTTGCGGAAGAACAGAATGGTGGAACCGGAATAGATATAGATCAGGAAATAGCTCAGGTAGGTATTCAGGATGCCGATCTTGGAATACATGATGAAAATCGGCAGGAAGATGGCCTGAGAAGGAATCATAATATCCGCCAGACTCACGATGAACAGAGGCTTCTTCAGGCGGAACTCCATGCGGGCAAAGGCATAGGCGGCCATAACGCTGGAGACGATCTGGATGATGGTAGCACCCACGCTCAAAATAATAGAGTTCTTGGTGTAATGGGAGAAGTTGCTTCCCTGCCAAACTTCCACATAGTTGGACCAAACAAACTCACGGGGCCAGAACGTAGGCGGGAACTCGATGGCTTCCCACATACCTTTGACGGAGGTGATCAGCGTCCAGTAGAAGGGAAAAATGAAAACAAGGAACAGCACTGCCAGCAGAACGCACTCTGCTGCGCGCTTGATAAAAGTCTTTGTGCTCATGGTACTCCCCTTTCCTTACTGATAGTGAACCTTCCGGTCCAGACCGAAGAAGTTGACGCAGGACAGTGTGGCCGTGATGAGGAACAGGATGAAGGCCGCCGCCATGGCGCGTCCATACTGGTTGAACATCAGACCCTGCTGATAGACATAGTAGGCGATCAGATTCGTTGCATTGTCCGGGCCGCCCTGAGTCATCATCTTCACCATGTCGAAGCTGGTAAATGCGCTGGCAGAGGTGGTGATGATCAGATACATCAGAGTGGGAGACAGCAGAGGAAGCGTGATCTTGGTAAAGGTCTTGACCGGAGTGGACTTATCCAGCTTGGCAGCCTCATAAATGTACTCGGGGATACTGCGCAAGCCAGCGATGACCAGCAGTGCGCCGTGGCCGCAGGTCTGCCAAATGGAGACAATCAGCAAAGAGGCCAGCGCCGAATCCGCGCTCTTCAACCAGTTAGACGTCGGCAGGCCCAGAGAGGAAAGTACAAAGTTGAACGCGCCGTTCTTGGGGTCCATCAGCCACATGAAGATAACGGAGACAGAGACCGTCGCAATGATATGCGGGGTAAAGGCCACCGTCTGCACCAGATTGTGCAGCGGCGTACGCTTATTCAGGAAGATACCCAGCAGTACCTTGATGAACAGGCCCACAAACAGCGTGACCAGCATGAAGATAATGGTATTGACCATGACCTTGCGGAAGTCCTCGCTGTTAAACAGATACTCGAAGTTCTTCATGCCGACAAATTTCTTTCGGCCACTGATGGGATCCCACTTGTGGAAGCTCAGATAGAAACCGAAGCACATGGGGAAAATGGTCAGGCAGATACAGGTGATCAGCGCCGGTGCCATCAGCACATAGGGGCACTTCAACAGGCTGTTGAAAAACCGATAGACCGGGCCATGCTGCTTCAGTTCAAATTTTTCATTCATCCGCACGGTAGACACCTTCCATTTCCGCGATGGCAAATGCCTCGCACCGGTTCTGGTTCTCATCGAAATAGAAAACATCGTCCATAGCAACATACAGGGAAGTCTCGGCGCCTACGGCGATCTCCTCAACGGCACGCATGACCACCTTGCCGATGCCGATCTCCAGCGTGTACTGATAGTCCACACCCAGGAACTCGCGGGTCAGCACCTTGCCCTGAATCTCCAGACTGTCCTCCTGCGCCTTAACGGGGCGCAACGCGCGGGGCTTGATGCCGATGTAGTTGCCGTTCTTCGTCTTGATGACGTTCATGCCGGGGTCGCCGATGAACTGGGCCACGAAGATGTTCTGGGGATTGCGATACACCTCCTGAGGCGCGCCATGCTGCATGATGACGCCGTCTTTCATGACCACGATATCAGTGGCCATAGTCAGGGCCTCGGTCTGGTCATGGGTGACGTAGATGAAAGTGGTTTCCATCTGGTTGAACAGCTGGATCAGCTCACTGCGCATCTGGTTGCGCAGCTTGGCGTCCAGGTTACTGAGAGGCTCATCCATCAGGAACGCCTTGGGAGACTTGGAGATGGCACGGGCCAGAGCCACGCGCTGACGCTGGCCGCCGGACAGCTGATTGGGCATACGCTCGACGTACTCCTGCAGACCGGTCAGCTCCAGAACCGTCTTCACACGCTCAGCCATCTTCTCTTTCGTGATCTTATAGTTCTTCAGACCGAACTCGATGTTGCCGCGGACGGTCATATGGGGATAGATTGCGTAGTTCTGGAAGACCATAGCCAGATTGCGGTCGCCGGGCTCCATCTTGGTGATATCCTCGTCATCTACCTTGATGGTGCCGCCGGTCACTTCCTCCAGACCGGCGATCATGCGCAGCAGCGTGGTCTTGCCGCAGCCAGAAGGGCCCAGCAAAACAGTAAAAGAGCCTTCCTCAATGGTCAGGTCCAAATTTTCAATGACCGCCTCTTTACTGCCGGAATACACTTTTTTGATGTTTTCAAGAACAATTGCCACGTTTTCTCACCTCTTGTACAGAATCAAACACAAAACTGCGCCGTAAAGCGCTGCAGCAGAATTTTCAAAGTTAAAGAGCACAGGGGCGGGAACATCCCGCCCCCGTGTATCAGATTGCGCTGGGTTTACAGATTTTTAAGGTTCAGTGAAATACGGATTACCAGGCGTTGTCCTCGATGATCTGGGCGAACTTGGTCTCCATATCATCGATCATAGCCTCGACATCGGTACCGGCGGGATCCTGAGCAAACTGAGCCAGCTTGTCGGCACCGTAGGTGTACATCTCAGTCCAGTAGGGAGTGTTGGGACGCTCGTGCAGATAGGGGATGGTGTCATAAGTAGCCTGGAAGTAGGGGTTCTCCTCCAGCAGCTGCTTGGCAGCATCGGTCTCCATAGCGCTGTCGGTGATCATCATAGAGCCGGTGTTGGAGGTGATGCGCATGATCTGCTCATCCTGAGCCAGGTAGTCCAGGAAGGCGCCGGCGAACATCTTCTCTTCATAAGTGGCAGAGTCGCAGATGACCCAGTTGGAGCCGCCGCCAGTGACGGAGATGCCACCCTCGCCTGCAGGCTGGACATAGGTCTCCAGAGTGTAGCCATTCTCAGCAGCGCGCTGGGCACGTTCGGGCATGGAGTTGCAGGACAGCATCATGATGGCCAGCTGGCCGTTGCAGAACAGGTTGCTCATCTCGTCATAGGGCTTGGGAGCGTAGTAGGGAGAGATGATCCAGCCTTCCATCAGGCCCTGCTTGACCTTGTTGGCGAACTTGGCGCCCACATAGTCATAGTCCTTACCGAAGGTGGGAACGCTGCCATCGTCGCTCAGAACCTGGCCGCCATCAGCATACCGACAGCTCTCCGACTACGACAAGCGGAACACCTTTGACATCGAGAAGTACCGGCAGCACAAGCTGGTAGTCAA
>Ga0129317_1001706_pt1 | contig 14915 bp, 13 predicted proteins | sample Cm1ome_FD_94430 | JGI IMG/M metagenome (GOLD analysis project Ga0129317, IMG submission 94430) | Eastern black-and-white colobus group fecal microbial communities from Wisconsin, USA - Cm1105 metagenome | ecosystem: Host-associated > Mammals > Digestive system > Large intestine > Fecal | place...
GCAGTCCATACACAGGCACCTACAGGCGCAGCGGCGACGGTGACTACCGATGCAGCGTCGAGGAAGTCGCGGAAATGCTCAGAGAGGCTGAAAAGCAGCGCCGCCATTGAGCAGCTTTAGTTTGCTGCATATGTCTGAAATAAGAAAACTCCCCTCATGTGAGGGGAGTTGTTTTTATTCTATTGGGCAATTACCAGTTACTATAGAAGTGCTTCTGAAATGCAACAAATGTATTAATAAAACTGCAGACCATAATTTGCGGCATACTTAAGCATAAAGCACACAGCATGGTGAGTTTTAGGACCGTAATAACCATCAACAACTAAATCATCAAAAGGATGGCGGCCGCATTTAGCCATAGCGTCATTAACCATCCACTGGAAGTACATAACTGCATTTCTGGTATTTGAACCATACCATCCATCTTCTACAAGACCCCATGATGTAAGATAGTTGATTGCTCTCTGTATCCACTTGATTTTAGGACTATACATTACGGGATAGAAGCTATCCTTGTTACCAGGATGAGGGTAAATATCTACATTTTCTTTAGATTCATCGATGGCTGCATCTGCAACGATAGTTGTATCCGACTTAGGTAAAATGTTTTTTGTTATGACTGTTCCGGTTCCGAGAAGTGTGAATGCCATAACGAATGCTGAAACTCTTTTAATTACGTTGTTCATTATAATTGAATCCTTTATATTGTATTTAAAGCGGCCACTTCATACTACATATTATACAGCAATATATGTTAAAAGTCAACTGATTAAGTACATAATCGCTAATATATTTTTTTAAAGTCGCCGAAAAAAGCAATATCAGGAGCTTTGGACTCAAAAAAAGACCGCGTGAATGCGGTTTCTGCTCATTGGTATATAAATATCATGATCGGTGGTCGATCATTTTTTGTAAACAGGTCAGAAAATCTCATGGCAAAGCGAGTGTAATATATGAATGCATTCAAAGGAGTGAAACGATGACAGATAAAGAGCTGCGCCGCATGATGGAGCAGTCAGCCGAGGAAGGCAGACGGGCTCTGTTCGATGAATACTGCGGCTACGTCTATGCAATATGCGCCAACAAGCTCAAAGGCTGCGGAAGTCCCGAGGACACGGACGAGTGTCTCAGCGATACATTTGCGGCGGTATTCCGCTATCTCGAAAGCCACAATGCCGCCGACGGAGATCTGAAAGGCTTGATAGGCACCATAGCAAAGCGTACTGCGGTAAGCTATTTCAGGCGGCTTTCCGCTAAAAATGATACTACCGTATCTTTGGAGTCGGAGACCTTGGGCGAGCTTTCTTCCGACATCAGAGTCGATGAGTCCGCGGAGCTCTCGGCTCTGCGCGAGACAGTTCTCGACTGCATAAAAAGCCTCGGGGAGCCCGATTCTTCCATCATCGTTTACTTCTATTACTACGGAATGAAAACCAGACAGATAGCCGCTCTTGTGGGACTGAGCGACATTGCTGTGCAGAAAAGGCTCAGCAGGTCAAGAAAAAAGCTCAGGGAACTTCTCAGCGCGGCAGGTATCACAGAGGAGGGATCACAATGAGAACAGACGATGTATTCAATGACATCGACAGCAGAACAGCAGACAGGCTCGCAAAAGAGTATCCCGTCCTCAGAGACGAGCAGAAAGAGAGGCTGTACGCCATGAGTAAAAGAAAGTTTGATATAAAGATAGACAACAGCAGTATCGACGTATCGGGAGTTGAGAAATACCGCAGACCAAGGTGGTTCAAGGGCGTAAGTGTTGCAGCAGCGGCTTTGCTCCTTGTATCAGGCATTGGCGGCAGTATGTACTATATCAGCCGCAGCGGCTGGAGGGCATCGGTCGAGATTGTGGGAACCTTAGCAGAGACCACCGAGGTCACAACAGAAGCCCTTACCGAGGAGCAGACCGAAGCAGAGGAAGCCGACGCAGACGCAATTGCAAAGGGACTCATTGACGATTACAGAGAGTTTATGTGCGTCCTTTATGGAGGAGACCTTGAAGTTGACAAGTCTGATACGATCACAAGGGCAATAACACTTCCCGACAACGACGTTACCTTTGACAGAGAGTTCTATCGCGTTACCGACCAGAGATACCCTACATGGGCAGATATAGAAAAGCGCTGCTATGAGATACTCGATACCGAGCTTGCACAGAGAATACTCGAAATTAGTACCGAGAATACAGAAGATATTATGGGCAATCCGTTTTTCTGTGTCACTGAGGACGGATACTACGTCGAAACAGGTCTCCATGATAATGGCATAGACCCGTTATCGACCAGCGAATATGACATGGACGTCCATACCGATGAAAACGGCAATATAATCGCAACAATTGTAGAGACAGAGCTCCGCGAAGTCCATGATTATCCTGTTCCCGAGACCACATTCACTATCGTGGAAACTCCAAACGGCTGGCGCATAAGCGATGTTACGGAAAAGCCCCTTGATGATTCAATCGAGGACTGCACCGACGCCGAATAAAGCCAAATCAGCCTTTAGCCTTTAGCCATTAGCAAAAAAACGGGACTGCAAAAAACGCAGTCCCTTTTTTCTGATTTAATATGATCTTACTGTTACTTACGGGACGTCGAGGACGCCGTCCCCTACATATAATCCCGTTTTATAAAGATTTAGCTCAACCATATTACGCATTATGCATTATGAATTATGAATTATGCATTGGTGGGACGTCGAGGACGCCGTCACCTACATATAATCCCGTTTTATAAAGATTTAGCTCAACCATAATTCCGAATTCCGCATTCCGAATTCCGAATTAAGCAATGCAAAGCATTGCTTACGCCATGCCTGCTGTGATGATAGCCATTTTGTAAACTTCGTCAGCGTTGCAGCCTCTTGAAAGGTCGTTGATAGGAGCGTTAAGTCCCTGAAGGATAGGACCGTATGCCTCGTAGCCGCCAAGTCTCTGAGCTATCTTGTAGCCGATGTTGCCAGCCTCGATGAGGGGGAAGATGAATGTGTTAGCCTGTCCTGCTACCTTTGAGTCGGGGCACTTTGTCTTTGCGACCTCTGCTGAAACAGCAGCGTCAAACTGGAACTCACCGTCGATAACGAGGTTGGGGTCGATGTTTCTTGCCTCGATAACAGCGTCGTGGCTGAGCTGAACTGTGCCGCCCTTGCCTGAGCCGTATGTAGAGAAGCTGAGAACAGCTACCTTGGGGTCGATGCCGAAGAAATCAGCTGTCTTTGCAGTCTCAACAGCTACCTCTGCAAGCTTTCTTGCACCTGTGAGAACAACATTGCCCTCCTTGTCAACTGTATCCTCATAGCTGAGGTTGATAGCGCAGTCGCCCATAGCTATCTTCTCTTCCTTGCCGTCCTTCTCTCTGAAGAGAATGAATGAGGAGCTTACCAGATTTGAGCCCTTCTTGGTCTTGATTATCTGGAGAGCAGGTCTTACTGTATCGGCTGTGGAGTATGTAGCACCGCCGAGGAGAGCGTCTGCCTTGCCTGCCTTTACGAGCATAGTTCCGAAGTAATTGGACTTTGCCAGAGCAGCGCGGCACTCATCCTCAGTCATCTTGCCCTTTCTGAGCTCGAACATCTGAGCAACGAGAGCGTCCATCTCGGGATATGTAGCAGGGTCAAGAATCTCTGCGCCGTCGATATTGAAGCCGCCGTTCTTGGCAGCTGCCTTTACCTCGTCAACGTTTCCGCAGAGGATAACGCCCATAAGGTCTTCCTTGATAAGTCTGTCAGCAGCGGAGAGGATACGGGGATCGCTTCCCTCAGTGAAGACGATGGTTTTCTTGCTGGATTTAAGGTTTGCAATAAGCTTGTCAAACATTCCCATTTTGAGATACCTCCATTGGATTTAAATTTTACCTTACTATTATATCACACCTGTTGCGCAAAGTCAATCTCTTTAATTGGAGGGAACGCCGCCTCGGCTTTCCGCTTGAGTGATCAGTTATGTGGGGGCTTCATAATCCGTTCCATCACCAATAAGCAGTGCCCCAAATCTATGATTTGGATGGCAATGCTATATGCAAAGCCAGGCGTCCTGCAAGCTAAGGGCTAACGGCTAAGGGCTTTAATTGTAAACTTTCTGTGATATACAATGGTTTTCCGTTGGTTGAGGGGGCTTTACGGACCTATAGTGAAAAAACATTTCAAGGAGGACTTCACTATGGAAGCAAAAAGCTGCATTTACAACATGGCTAAAATTCAGGAGACCGAGACAGAATGGCTCTGGTACCCCTATATCCCTTACGGCAAGGTCACTATCATTCAGGGCGACCCCGGTGAGGGCAAGACCACTCTTGCGCTGAATATCGCTGCGGCTCTCACAAAGGGCGAGAACGTGACGGGGGGCAAGACAGACCCGATTACGGGGCAGGAGCTCTATCCCGTGCCTGTGCTGTTCCAGACTGCCGAGGACGGTCTTGCGGATACCATAAAGCCCCGCCTTGTTGCGGCGGGGGCTGACTGCGGCTATATAAGCGGCGTTGACGAGAGCGTCTATCCTCTCACCATTACCGACGGACGCCTTGACGAAGCTCTCAGGCTCACCAATGCAAGGCTCATTATCCTCGACCCTTTGCAGGCTTATCTGGGTGCGGACGTTGATATGCACCGCGCCAACGAGATACGTCCCGTTATGAGCTATCTCTCCAATATGGCGGAGCAGTTCGGCTGTGCCATTATCCTCATCGGACACATGAACAAGAACACGGGTGCAAAGGCGGCTTACCGCGGACTGGGCTCAATAGACCTGACAGCTGCCGCAAGAAGCGTTCTTCTGGTAGCCCGTGACAAGCGTGACACCGACAGGCGCATAGTCATGCACATAAAGAGCTCCCTTGCAAGAGAGGGAAAGCCCGTGGCGTTCAGACTTGGGGACAACAACAGCTTCACCTATGAGGGAGAGTGCGAGGCTGACCCCGACAGCATTCTTCTGGGAGCAGCTCCCGTTCCGCAGCAGACTCAGACAGACCTTGCTAAACAGTTCCTTATGGCTGAGCTTGGAAGCGGCGAGCCGAAAGCAATAAAGGCTCTTACCGAAAAGGCTAATGCTATGGGGCTGAGTTATGATTGCCTGAAAGTTGTCAAGAAAGTACTTAATATATCATCATTCAGAAAAGAGCAGTTGTGGTACTGGACTATGTGACAATGTTTCACTCTTTCTTTCTTACCTCCTTACTTGTTGTAGATTATTTATGATGTTATACTCAAAGTAACAGTGTAAGAAAGAAAGGGAGAATGTATTCTCTGTTAGGGTGAAAGCTTCACACCCCGTACTTGGTCTTGATACGGGAGAGCTTCTCGCCGAATGGTTTTGCCAGCAGATACAGAAACAGCACGTTTGACACAGCATAGCTTATCGTATATGGCACAGCGGACACCAGTGCCGCCAGATAGAGCTTTATGTCAAAGCCGCGGTTGTACCAGAGGACTGTCCAGATGTCCATTATAAATGAGTAGGCGATACCCGTCAGCGCTCCGTAGATGAGGAGCAGGGCACGGCTTTTCAGCAGCTTTTCCGAGAATATGCCTGCGAACAGCCCGATGAGTCCCCATGCCAGCATCTGAAAGGCTGTCCACGGACCCTGTCCGAAGTAGAAGTTGGAGAGTATGGCGGACATGGCTCCCACGAGGAAGCCTGCTTCTCCGCCGAGATAAAGGGCTGTGATTATGGTGAGGGCGGCTATGGGTTTGAGTATGGGTATGAACCTTCCTGCGAAGCAAAGGGCAGTCATAACGGCTGCTATGACCATGCGGCGCGTTCCTGTGGACTTCTTCTCAAAGCCTGCCGCAAAGAGCAGCAGTGCCGACACCGCAACTGCAAGGGCTATGATTATGTGCTTTTTCTCGTCAAAGGCGAGGGCTCCAAGGACTGTAATGAGGGGGACTGCTATGAATGGCACCACCACGCGGATAGTGTCGCGGAGCCTTTTGCTTTTTATCAGCAGCATATCAGCTCTCCTTTCTGCCGTTCATACGGCACAGCGCAGCAGCGTCCTCAACGGTGACGGCTCCCTCGTAATAGCCCCTTGTCATGCGGCTGACCGCGGTGGTGTAGAAGCTGTTTTCCGAGAAGAACTCACGGGGAGCTCCCTCCGAGACTATCCTGCCCCCGAAGAACATGGCGCACCTGTCCGCGCAGAGGGCTGCGAACTCCACATCATGGGTGACGATAACAACGGTGAGAACGTCGGATTTCAGCCTTTTCAGCAGCTCGATGAAGCTCTCCTTAGCCGCCGCGTCAAGTCCCTTTGTGGGCTCGTCCAGAAGCAGCAGACGGGGATGTGCAGCCAGTACCTTTGCCAGTGCCACAAGCTGCTGCTGTCCCCCAGACAAGTCGTAGGGGTGTTTGTCCAGCAGGGGAGAAAGGTCGTAGGGAAGCTCTTTCAGCTCCGCATTGCACTCCTCCAGCTCCTCCCTGACGGTGTTCCTGAGAAAGACGGTCTGAACGTCCTGAGGCAGCATCGCAAGGCACTCACGGTAAAGTGAGCGGTTCTTGTAGTCTTTCAGTTTCTTCCCAAAAACCCGTATTTTGCCGCTGTAGGGCTTTATGAGACCTGCCGCCGCCGAGAGAGAGGTGGTCTTTCCCGAGCCGTTGCCCCCCAGTATGCAGTATATCTCACCCTGACAGACTTTCAGGCTCAGCCCGTCAAGGACGTCTTTGCCGTTTCTGTCGTAGCGGAAGCAGACTTCGCTGTATTCCAGCGCCGTTTCACTCTCAGCCGCATGGGATGCCTGCGGTAGTCCGCGAGTAGTGTTATCGTAGCTGCTCTCTATGAAGTTCCTGCCCTCGCGGACTGTCAGCGGACAGGGTCCGCTGCCGCTGAGCTTCGCGTAAAGACGCGAAGCCGCAGGCATCCCGCACATTATGTCGCCCCTTTTGCCGAGAGCGGCAATGACCTCAGATGGAGAGCCGTCGGCGATAAGAGTGCCCCCGTCCATTACAAGCAGCCTGTCGCACAGCGGCACCACGTCCTCCAGACGGTGCTCCGCCATAAGTATGGTTATGGAGAGATCGTTGGCGATACGCCGCAGAGTTGCAATGAAGTCCGAGGCGGCAATGGGGTCAAGCTGAGCTGTTGGCTCGTCGAGAATGAGCAGCTTTGGCTGCATGACAAGTACGGAAGCAAGATTGAGGAGCTGCTTCTGACCGCCCGAAAGCTCCGCGGTGTCCCTGTCTATCCAGTCACCGATGCCGAAGTAGCTTGCCATTTCTGCTATCCTCCGCGATATCTGAGCAGGAGGAGTTCCCAGATTTTCCAGCCCGAAAGCCAGCTCGTGCCAGACCTTGTCGGTGACTATCTGCTGTTCGGGGTTCTGCATGACGAAGCCTATATCCGAAGCGGACTCCCTGTCGGAAAGCTCCCCGAGAGCCTTTCCGCAGAAAGCGACACTGCCCGAGACCTCCCCCATTGGAGCCAGCTCACGCTTGAGCAGACGCAGGAGAGTAGACTTGCCGCTTCCCGTAGCACCGCATAGCACAGCCATCTCGCCCCGTCCGAGGGTGAGGGAGATATCCCGAATGGCAGGTTCATTGCAGGTGGGGTAGGTGAAAGTCATATCCCTGACCGCAAGTATTTCCATCTCAGTTCCGCCTCCGTTTCTATGATTATTGGCAGCAACACCAGTGCTGCGTAGGAGATTATCCCCGAAATACCGAGGAATGTGAGCTCTTTCATCTTCATGGACGGGTAGAACTCAAAGCTGAGAGCCCCCGTGCCGATGGCGGCAGCTGTCACGCCCAGAAGCGCCAGCGTCGCCGTCAGGAGAAGTATATCTCCCGTTCGGAAGCCGAATTTGCGGAGCTGTGTCCGCCTGCCTGTGCCGAAGCCCCTTGCCTCCATGCTGTCAGCGGTGATGATACCGTTCTCCAGCGCCCATGTTACCATGATGGAAAAGACACGGGACTTTCCCAGTATGTCGTCAACGATATTGTCGTCCTTGTACAGTCCCATTGCGGTCTGTGCGGCGCTTATCTTTGCGGACTGGCGGCTGAAAAGGGGTACGGACCTGAGTGCCATTGACAGTACCAGCGACAGCTTCGGGGAGAGAGCTCCCGTGATGTAGAGGAGCTTCTCCGAGGTCATTATCTGTGTGAATGAGCGGAACCAGTACAGGACGCCGATTATCATAACTGCCGAATTTACGCCGTAAAGCGCAGCTTCCAGAGTTATGGGATTATGGTTCATGACGAAAAGCACCGTCTTGCCGTTGTGTGAGACAAGTGGGTTAGCCAGTGCAAGGACTGCGAAAAGCAGCCAGAAAAACAGGTGAGTTTTCCCGTGGGTGAAGCCGTTTCGTATGAGGAAGAACAGCACCGCTCCCGAAAGCGATATTGCCATGAGTATGGGATAGCTGCAAAACATGGCTACTCCCGTGACGCTGAAGAACCACACCGCCACAGCTATGGGATTGTATTCAGAAAAGCTTCTCATTCCTCGTATACCTCGTTAAGGTCGTGCCCCACCTCGCAGGTGTAGAGCCATTCTATGCGGTCTCCGTCGCTGAGGACATACTCTCCGCAGTTCCGCGAGGGAGTGATGCCGTTGACATGATAGACCCAGCCAGAAAGGTCGCCGAAATCGAATTCGTAGATGTAGTTTATGCCAGAGATGTAGACCATTCCGTGGGAGCTGCCTGCGCTGCCCTTGTTCTCCACCTGAATGCCGTAGGTCTGTGCAGCCTCGGTGAGTATGTCGAACACCGTGTCGCCGCTCTCGATGTCAAAGGCTGTGGGAGCCAGTATCACGCCGTCCTCGGGGATATGCTCCGAGTCGGACTTGCCTGCGATGGTGTCGCAGCGTATCTCCATAGTCACCGTGCCGATGACGTTGTCCTTGTGCTTTTTCTCGCCGCTGTAATACTCCTCGGGGGAGCGTATGTCCGTCAGCAGAATGACCGCGATAGCCGCGCCTGCTGCTATTCCGAGGAAGATGAAGTTCTTGTAGCTGCGTTTGCCCATGATGAAGATTATGAGAGCGATAACAGCAGCCGCTCCAACTACAATGAGTATGGCAAAGGGCTTGTAGCTTCTCCGTGACTGTTTCTCTGTGAGCTCCTGTGCTGATGTTACGGCGGTTTCGGTCTGTGAAGCTGCCGCTGATGAAAGGGAAGTCCCCGATGAAGTCAGCCTGCCCGTGGAGGACTGTGTACCTGTGCCCGTGGAGGTAGTTACGGTGGACTTTGCCGTGGCTGCGGCGGTGGTGGTATTTCCCGTTACGGGAGCCGCAGCCTTTGTACTGCTGACCCCCTCATTTGCCGTGGAGCTGTCACCCTGAGAGCCGACCTTATTGCCGCCGCTGCCCTCATTTCCGCCTTGTGGGGACTGTGCCGACGCCCTGTTGTCAAGCACCAGCAGGGGAGACTTCCCCTCGGTCATGCGCCTGAATGCCACAAAGGAGTAGTATGCCTGCACCGTGGCGGTCTCGTTGAAGCCCCCGTCCCTTATGTGGGAGAAGCTTCCGTCGGGCAGTCTGTACTGCGCTATGCCGTCGATAAGGTCATTGCCGTTCTTGATGAAGCGGTCGTCGTATCGGCAGTCTATTCCCAGAGCCGATACAGCCGTGAGCACCTGTGCAGTGCTCTCCGCGTTGGGATTGCCGAAGCTCTCGTAGCCGCCGTCCTCCTTCTGCCGCTCGGAGAGAAAGTCCACAGCCCTGTCCACAGCCTCCGACACCTGACTGCTGTCATCATATCGGGGAGCAAGAGCCTGAACGGTCATTGCGGTAACGTCTATGTCGCCGTATTCTCCCCACAGTGCCCAGCCGCCGTCACCAAGCTGCATGGAGAGTATGCTGTCCGTCACGGATTCGGCGGTGTATGAGGGGCAGGTGTAGCCGTTGTTGAGGATATGGAGCCCGTAGACCCAGCTCATAACGCCCTGCTGACCTATTGAGGAGTCAAGGATATCGGAGATATAGCTGCTTCTGCTGCCTGCCGCACAGAGTCCCAGAGCGTATTTCTCACGGGAGGTGGCAGAGGTGACATTGTTGCTGCCGAGATAGCTCTCAAGGGAGCTTTCGTATGCCGAAAGGTCTGTATATCCGCACTGGCTGAGAGTCAGGGCGTACCAGTCCGTGGAGGTGCCTGCACCTGCGGCGATATCACCCGCCAGCCATTCTTCTATGCTGCCTGCACCGACCTGACCGAGCTTAAAATCAACGATACCGCCGATAAGGTCATCGACCTCACCGACGGTATGCTCGCAGTGCGCCTCCTGCATAACGGGTATGCAGGGAGCGGCTGCAAATATCAGTGCAGAACTCAGGCAGACCGTGAGTATCTTACTTCTCATCTCTGCGTCTGAGAGCGAATGCTGCAGCGGCTGCTGCTCCGAGGGAAACCAGTGCGACAGCTGCGCCCGAGTCTCCTGTCTTGGGAGAGTTGTTCTTTGATGTTGTTGTAGCCTTAGCTGTTGTGGAAGCCTTGACTGTTGTCTTTGCGGAAGATGAAGATGTTACGGTAGATGTTGTGGTGGAAGTTGTGGTAGTTGTAGTAGTTGTGGTGGTAGATGTAGTTGAAGCAGCTTCACCGCTTACCTGCATAACATATGAGGGAGGAGCGATATTGATATTGCCGCCCTTAGCGCTGACAACGTTCTTTCCTGCCTCTGTGAACTTTACTGTAGCCTTTCCGTCGGCGTCGGTAACGAAGTCTGTCTCCTTGCCGTTGATGGTGATTTTTGCGCCCTCTACGGGGTTCTCAACGGGAGCCCATGAAGCGTCGAAGGAAAGTGCCTTGAGCTGGAGAGTAACTTCCTTGTCGGGGTCACCCTCGCCCTCTCTTGCGTCGAACCAGCTGTAATGATAGTCAAGGTTGGAAGGGTCGGGGAAGGTGAGAGCGTCAATATAGTCGCCGTCCTTTATCTCATCTGTGAGACCATTAGCCATCTTTGAGTTTACATAGTAGCCGAAGGACTGCTTATTTTCCTTGCCCCAGAGTACGTCAAGACCCAGACCGAACTGTCCTACAGAAGTCTTGTAGCCTGTTGCTGCGCCGCCCTCATAGTTGTTCTCGTGAGCGATGTAGAGAGCATCGTTGACAGTGAGCTTGCCGTCGCCGTCGATATCGGTAACGTTAACGGGCTCCTGAGTCAGAACCAGCGCACTGTTGCTGTCAGAGATGGTGACATAGACCTTTGTCTCGCCCTCAGCGTAAGTGTTTACAGCAACAGCTGAGAATGCCATTGCCAGTGCAGCTGCCATAGCGAATGATTTTTTCATGATAACCTACTCCTTAAAATTTACTTACAGGCAACAAAAAAGGCCTTTCCGCGGTGCAGAAAAGCGCAGCAAAACAGCTCCGCAGGGGTACTGCGAAGTTTTCGGCATACGTTCTCCCTTGCCCGAAAACGTTCATTACCTGTTCTGCATCTGACGAGCGATCCGACTTTACGGCAGTGACTGCTGCGACGGGTTTTCACCGTGCTTCCCTCAGTTTCAGACACATTATTACAGATACATTATAGCACAGGGCATATACGCTGTCAAGTTAAAAAAGGGTTACATCTGTCCGAACGGAGCGTTTTCCGCAGGCATAAAAAAGGGGCGGAGTTACCGCCCTCTGTGCTTATGACTTCTTTTCGTATGCGTAACCGAAGTTTATGGGAGGAGCTGTCACGGAGACATAGATGAATTCCTCATCGCCGTCATTGAGGAGTCCGTGGACGTCCCTGTCCGCAAAACGCACCACATCGCCTGCCCTGAAGGGCTTCGTTTTATCGTCCGCAAGAAGGAGAGTGCCGCTGCCTTTTGTGGCGTACCATATCTGCTCGGAAGCCTCATGGGTATGTCTGGGCTGGCTTGCTCCCACCTCAAGATGGACCTCTGTGATGGTCACTCTTGTGCTGGCGGAGTTCTCGGGATTGAGAAGCTGACGGGAGACAACTCCCGGGTTTGAGAGCTCCTTTATTTCGTGAGCGTTTATGAATTCCATATAATATCCTCCTGTCTTTAATATAATAATACAATTATATCGCAGAAAGGGGAGGTTTTCAAGACGTAAAATGTCCCATAAAAGGCTGTTGAGAACTATGCGGGCATTATGTAAAATAATAAAATTATATCTCAGGGCTTGCAATGGGGAGAAATATGTGGTAAAATATAACTTGTAATGTGTCCCAATAGCTCAGTAGGATAGAGCGACTGCCTCCTAAGCAGTAGGCCGGAGGTTCGACTCCTCTTTGGGACGCCAGCACAGTGCCTGTGCCCCCTTCCACGGGGGCACTCGTTTTACTCGTTTACTTTTTACGAAAGGCTTTATTGTACATCGCTTACGGCACAATTACGTTTACGGACACAAAATCTTTTTGCAGAGCCTGTGTCCCGACCCCGTTGTCGCTCGCAGGCTCGCTTTCTTTTATCAGGGGGCATAGTCGTACATCGCTTACGGCACAATTACGTTTGCGGACACAAAATCTTTTTGCAGAGCCTGTGCGCCCTTCCACGAGGGCACTCGTTTTACTCGCTTACTTTTTATGAAAGGCTTTATTGTACATCGCTTACGGTACTGTGATAAGTACATATAACAACAGTCTGACGCTTCACTGTGAGGCGTCAGTTTTTATTTATTGCGGTTGAGGGAAAGGGGACTGCTTCTCACATAGCAATAATTGGTTTGACATCATAACATTATAGTGATATAATACTATATGTATTTGATATGGGCAGCAATGTCCCTCAGATACCTACTGCAAAGGAGGAACTTTAATGAACTACACTCACAAAAAGATCGCGGCAGCACTGCTTTCGCTGCTCATCATCGGCGGAACAGCTCCCGTACTTGGCAGAGCAGACGTTTTCAGACCCGTTGTGGCTTCTGCCATTGATAATAATGTTATCACCTATGACGAGACCACTCATGTGCTCACCCTCAGAGGCGAATTTGACAACTACACTCTTCAGAAGTACAAGGATAAAGGTGTAAAGACCATCGTTGCCGAGGAAGGCGCTGCTCTTGTGGAGTATGCAGCTTATCTGTTTTCCGGCTTCAAGGACGTTGAGAAGATAGACCTGACAAATCTGGACGGTTCGAGAGCAAAATATGTTTATAGTATGTTCGAGAACTGTGAGTCGCTGAAGGAAGTTAAGCTCTGTCCCCTTACCAACGCCCAGATAACCGATGCTTCATGTATGTTCTATAAATGCTCTTCACTTGTGAGCGTTGACCTCAGCGGGCTGAATACCTCATCTGTCACAAATTTCAGAAATATGTTCTATGGCTGTACTGCACTTAAAGAAGCCAAAGTCTCAGGCTTTGACATTTCAAAGGGAACAGACTTCAACAGTATGTTCAATGGCTGTGCAAATCTTAATTATCTTGATCTTTCGTCATGGGATTTAAAAAGAGCACAGTATACGGATTATATGTTTTATGATTGCAGAGCCCTTGCATTTCTTAAACTTTCTGACCTTCCCGCCCCTGAGCTGACAAGTGCCGGTTCTATGTTCTATAACTGCAATAGTCTGCGTACACTTGACCTTTCGGGATTCAATACTCCGAAACTGATAAATGCCAGCTTTATGTTTACAAGGTGCACAGCTCTTGAAAATATCGATGTGAGCGGCATGGACACCTCAAATGTAACTGATATGTCTTCAATGTTCGCAGGCTGCGAAAAGCTGAAGAAAATTGATCTCAGTAATTTCAATACATCGAATGTCAGATTAATGCCCAATATGTTTGCTTACTGCACAGCCCTTGAGGACCTTGACATCAGCAGCTTTGATACCTCAAAGGTGGAGCATACCCAATGGATGTTCTATGGTGATGCGAGTCTGAATTACATCGATTTCAGCCAATTCAATTTTGACAAGGTCAGCTACGCCGATAAAATGTTTGACGGCAGCGACACTCTTGCTCCCTATATCTCCACCATCAACGGCGGAAGCATTTCCCTTGACGGTGACATCGGCGTGAACTACTACGTTAACCTCGGAAGCTCTGCTTCAAAGGCAGTCCTCAGCGGTCCCAAGGGCGACATCGTCATAAACGACTTTGCTCCCTATAAGCGCGAAAATGGCTCATACAAGTTCAGCTATCCCGTTAACGCTGTACAGATGAGCGATAAGGTCAACATCAGCTTCTATGACAATGACGGCAGACAGCTCATACTCCTCAAAAGCAATGACCGCCCTGCTTCCTATGCAACAGGAAGCTTCTCCGTAAGCGATTACATATTTGAAGCCGTAAGATCCGAGGACGGAAAGCTGGCTGATCTGGCAAAGGCTCTTGACAATTACGGCAAGGCTGCCGAGAACCATTTCCTTGGCAGCACAAACGAAGTGTATTTTTACGGTGTGGATAAGGATACCCTTGAGACTTACAAGCCCACATTTGGCACTGACATCGCTGTTTCACTGGTACTTGGCTCAGAGACTTCTCTCAGGTTCTATACCCTCAGCGATAATGTAAGGATCGACGACGCAAAGGCAACAGCAAAGACAAGTCAGTTCGGCAGATATTACGAGATAAAGAATATCCCCGCACATGAGCTTCTGAAGCCTCACAAGCTCACTGTGGACGGCAATGACTACACAGTGACTCCCATGGCATATGTATACAGAGTGCTGGACAACAGCGCTTCTTCCAATAAGCTCAAAGACGTCGCAAAGGCAGTATATGTCTACGCAAAGGCTGCCGAAACATACATGAACGCACAGTAACAAGGAGGTAACTCATGAAGGAAAAGTATACCGCTCCCGAGATGGAGCTCGTAATGTTTGAGAACGAGGACGTTATCACAACCAGCGATCCCGAGCTTCCGCCCCAGTAAACCGAATAAACAGACAAAGCCCCGTGGTTAAGAGTAGTACTTATATAGAAGTTTATATGTAATTATTGGAGGAAAAAACCTTTCTGAGGAAAGGTTCTTTTCCCCCAAGCCCCCTTTTTCCAAAGACTTTATAACTGAATTTAGCCCGACA
>Ga0129317_1001708_pt1 | contig 14886 bp, 12 predicted proteins | sample Cm1ome_FD_94430 | JGI IMG/M metagenome (GOLD analysis project Ga0129317, IMG submission 94430) | Eastern black-and-white colobus group fecal microbial communities from Wisconsin, USA - Cm1105 metagenome | ecosystem: Host-associated > Mammals > Digestive system > Large intestine > Fecal | place...
AGAAATGGAAATCATTCCATGGGCAAACTATGAAGAAAGATGGTCTACCGGTATTGCAGGTGGAGAAGCTCCTGACATTGGATATATGTATGTAGAAATGTACCCTACATATATCACTTCAGGACTTGTTATGGATTTAACTGACATGCTTACAGAAGAGGATTATGACGAATATCTCTTCCTTGACCGTGGAGAAATGATGGGTGGACAGTACGGTGTACCTATCGTAACAGGTGTTCCATTTGTTCTTTATTACAATCAGGATATCTTAGATTCTATCGGTGAAACAGCTCCTGAAACATGGGAAGACTTTGCACGTATCTGTGAAAAAGCTACTCAGGACACAGACGGAGACGGAACGATTGATCAGTATGGTTACGCTGTTGGTCTTAACAGTGGTGATATGAGTAACCTTTACATTCTGAACTCTTACATCTACAGCTTATTATGGCAGGCAGGCGGAGATATTTACACAGATGATCTGAAAGAGGTTGCATTTAACAATGAAGCCGGTGTAGAGGCAGTCGAATTCTTCAAGAGTCTTCAGCCATATATGCCGGAAAATGTAATGTCACTTTCTGGTTCAGATGCTTTCTCAACCATCTTTGCCGAAGGAAAAGCTGCATTCGGTGTAACACGTTCTTCAAGCTCTAATGAGACAACCTTTGCCAGTGATTACCCAAATCTGAAAAACTGGGATTATGTAACATCATTAAAGAATGTTGATTACGGTACATTTGGAGCTGCCGACTGCTTATCAGTTATGTCAACATCAGAACATCCTGAACTTGCATTAGATCTTATCAAATACATCACAGGTGCCAAGTTCATGACAGAATATCACAAAGTCGCTCCAGGTGCTCCACTTACAAAGAGTGAAGAATATGTCGGCGATCCAAAGATGGAAAGAATCGTATCAGAAGACCGTGACAAATGGCGTCCACTTCAGGCTGGTCCATGCGGAAGCGAAATTCTGGAAAACTACGCTGCTCACATTCAGTCAATCATCGAAGGCAAAATGGGTGTAAAAGAAGCTTTAGATGAATCAGCGAAATACGGCAACGAGGTATTAGCAGAATACTACGAAGAAAATAACTAGCTAAAAGAAACGAGGCTTGTATGAAAAAAAAGAAAGGCTTGTCCGTTCTTACGCCTTATCTATACATAGCGCCAATATCATTGATCCTGCTTACTTTTGTGGCAGGATCTTTGATCATTGCGATATGTTTTAGTTTTACAAAGTATAATATTATTACTCCGGCACAATTTAACGGACTTTATAACTATCAGAAATTATTTCGTGATTCGAAACTACAGCTTTGCATCATAAATACATTAAAAATTACAATTATTTCTGTACCTGCCCAGATTTTGTGTTCAACATTATTTGCGGTTCTCATTGCTTCAAGACGAAAGACCTTCCTTGGGAAGCTTGCCAAAGCTGCCATTTTCATTCCGGTTCTTTCTTCCAGTGCTGTAGTTGGAACCGTATGGAAAGCTATCTTAAATGGTGGAAATCCGGTTGTCAAAGCAATCTTTGGTATTTTCGGCATAAATCCAACCATGTTACTGGGAAGCAGCAAGGCGGCTATCGTCACACTCGCTCTGTTGATGGTGTGGAAAGGAATGGGGTATTACATGATTATCGCCTTATCCTCTCTGATGTCTATCTCAGACAGTTATTATGAGGCAGCCAGAGTTGACGGTGCAAATACGTGGGATTTACTTACAAAAATCACACTCCCACTTTTAAAGCCAACCATTATCATGAATACATTCCTTGCAACGATCAGTTCTATGCAGGTGTTTGATTTAATCTACACGATGACCGGCGGTGGTCCTTCTATGTCTACCACTACTTTAGTTATGTATGCATATCAGCTCACATTCAAAAGTGCAAAAAGTGGATATGCCATGGCAGTATCAAACGTATTGATGCTGATCATTCTAATTATTGTATTATTCCAACAGCGTTTCATCAGACGTGATGTCTCAGAATTATAAGGGAGGTGAATGTATTGAAAAAAATTTCAAAATTTATAGTTGATATCTTTTTGATTTTTGTGATTTTGCTCTGCACGCTTCCTTTTCTGTATATGATACTCATGTCACTGAAAAGTACCGTCAATGCCTATGATATATCTTTGAATTTCTCTGATATGTCGTTCGCACATTATCGGAAGATTTTCTCCGATCCAACATTTATCCGTTACTTTTTCAACAGTGTTTTTGTTGCGGTTTGTGGTGTGATTTTAACCTTATTCACAAGCTGTACCGCAGGATATGCATTTGCAAAATTGAAATTCAAAGGCAGTGATAAGATATTTTTCTTACTCCTCCTGACAATGTTGGTACCATCAGAAGTCATTCTGGTTCCACTTTATCTCCTTGTCCGGGGATTTGGCTGGGTAAATACCTTTCGAGCATTGATCCTTCCTCTTCCGACGGCATTCGGCGTATTCGTTATGAGAAATGCTATCATGGCAGTACCTACCGAATTGGTAGAGTCCGCACAGATTGACGGTGCCACAAATGGAAAGATCTTACGCACGGTTATCCTGCCGCTTGTAAAATCTTCTATGCTCACCGTTGCCATCTTTACTTTTATCGGAGCCTGGAACAACTTCACCTGGCCACTGATCATCACAACCGACGATGCCTACCGTACCCTCCCGATTGCTCTTACGGCAATGAAAACACAGTACGATACTGACGTTGGACTTACGATGGCCTGTGCCGCAGTCACCTTCCTGCCTCCATTTATCTTCTACCTGTTTATGCAGTCGAAGTTCGAAGAAGGAATGGCACTCAGCGGACTCAAAGGATAAAAACAGATACCACTTGTTGATTCATAAGATTGCATAGAAAAACCTGCTAATAAAGCCAAAGCTTTTATTAGCAGGTTTCTGTGCTTAAACCCATATAACAGTCTATTTCTCTGCTAATCTTGCGATCTCACGATTAACACGATTACGAAGTGAGATCAAATACATATCTGACTTTGGATAGCGTTTGAAAGTCAATGGTTCGTCCAGTTCCCCTTCAATTAATTCCATTACATGTTCCTTGCTTGTAAGACTTTCCAAAAGTTCTAATGCACGCAGATCGGTAAGTGCTTCATAATGAACCATCATTCGAATGGATTCTTCCGGATGTCCGTCGACGCCTGGATATACAAGGAATGGATCTCCTGCCGGGAAACCGTTTGCAGCATCCGTCACCTGATATGGATTAATATGTTCATAAGAATGTTGACTATTATAAAAATTGTATCCCCAGTGCAGAATTCCGATAATGTCATATTTATAAAGCTGCACACCGTAGATACGGTTTCTTGCTGACGGCATGGACATAAAGCGATTACTTACTTCATAAAACTGTCCGGTACAATAATAAGTCCACATGTCTGTCAGTCCATGCTCCAAAAATTCTTCGATTTCATTATTTCCCGGGATCGGCTTGCTGATCAATCCATGTTTATAGAATTCATAGCTGGAAAGTGCATCAAAGGTATGAAAACCGTCCAACATATTTCCAAGGGATTCTTTTGCTGCCTTAAATGTCTCCAGATGCATTTCTCTCGGCTCATCTGAAATATGGAAATAAGTAACATCTGCAATGCCCCATTCTCTTAATTTTGCAACTAACTGTGGCAAAAATGCCTGCAAAAATCTGGTATACTCACCCACAGCCGGTGTATGCCATCCGAAAATTCTCTCCTCTTTTCCATCCACCATGGCCATCACTTTCGGTGCATATTTTGCTCCCCACTGTGAGAACAGATGCGACATCTCAAAATATTCTATTCCACATGCCTTACAGAGATCTACCCAACGTTTCATCTTATCAAACCCGAAAAAATATTCCCCATCTTTTACTTCTACATCAATGAGCTGTGTGGTTGTTCTGTCATTTCCAAGCGCCATATCCAACGGATATGTAAATAATGGACAAAGCATCATATTACATCCTCTGTCAACATATTCGTGGAAATAATTTTCCAGAAGTTTCCAGTGTTCTTCTGAGAAAACATCTATATGATAGTAATCTGCCAGACAGTCCGCGTGGAACCATTCTGTGTGCATAATCTTTTGTTTTGGAAGTTCTACACCAATCACTGTAATTTTTCTTGCAGCCGAGCAGATTACCTGCTCTTCTTTTACAAGCTGAATTTCTATTTCATAGTCACCTGCCGGAATTTCATCTGTCAATTTCACATCTACCCAGAGACTGCTCCACTGGCTGGACCGGATAATGACTTTGTTATCTTTCACATCACACAGTAAATCCGGATAAAGTCCCGATGTGGTCTTCAAATAATTATCATCCACAATTCCATTGGTTGCTCGCCCAACCGGCACCTGTTCCACCGTTCGGATGCGCACATGCTCCGCAATCGGTGACACTACTTTCACATCTACCCGTTCTCTCATAAAATGATCACCGGTGTATGCCACCTGATAGGAAACGGTTTCTCCCCAAAGCCCACTTAATTTCACACATTCCGGTCTGTACACCGGCTCTTCGTCCGGAAAAACCTTTTCCAAAGAGCTAAGCACTTTCATTTGATACTTGATTTCTCTTTCTGGTCTCATTTTCTTTACCTTCTCTTTCTTTATTTTTATTTAATTCCACTCATGGTAAGTCCCTTGATAAACTGTTTCTGGAAAATCAGGAAAATTACAATCATAGGTAACATAATCATCGTTGCCACCGCCATTGTCGCTGCCAAATCCACAGAACGTTGACCATCAAACATCACTAGCCCCAGTGGCAGCGTCATTTTATCAATATCATTCAGCATCAATAATGGATTTAAGTAATCGTTCCACTCTCTCATTGCTGTAAAAATTCCAATAGCACCAATGGCCGGTTTCATATTAGGCAAAATAACATTCCAATAAATTCGAAGTGGTCCAGCACCATCTATTTTTGCCGCCTCGCACAGACTATTGGGAATATCTTCTATGAATTGTTTTGCAAGATACACCGAAAACACTCCAACCAGATTCGGAACAATCAGTGCCCATCTCGTATTAAACAAGTGAAGTTCCTGAATCATTAAATACCTCGGTATCATAGTCACAAGACCTGGAATCATCATCGTCGCAAGCAGTAACATAAAGAGAACTTTTTTCCCTCGAAATTCATATTTTGCAAACACATATCCTATCAATGTACTGGTAAAAATGACTGCGACAGTAACAACAACCGTTATAAACACACTGTTCAGAAACCACTTTTCAATTGGTGCTTTCTCAAATGCAGTTATAAAACCATCGATACTCCATTCCTGCGGAAAAAATTTCGTTCGATTCATCCTGATATCAGCATTTGTTTTAAATGCAGTCATCATCGTCCAGCCCATAGGGTACATCATAATCATTGAGAAAACACTCAGGAATGCAATAATGATATAATGATATTTCTTATATATTACAAGCTCTTTTTCTTTCTTTTCTCTCATTATTCATATCCCCAATCTATCCGCATCATTCTATTTTGAATCATCGCCACAGCAAAAACGACAACAAAGAGTCCTGCCGAAAGGGTAGACGCATAACCCATATCAAAGTTCGAGAAGCTGGTTCTGTAGATATAGTTTGTTAATACCATTGCTGAATTATGTCTTCCTCCGGTCGGTGCAAAAATATTAAACTGCGTAAACATCTGAAAATAATCTGCCATCGTCATTATCGCAACAAAAGCAAATGTTCTGCCCATGAGCGGTAATTTTATATACAGGAAACGCTGCACTGGTCCTGCCCCGTCAATGGCAGCCGCATCTTCAAAATCTTTTGGAACATTCTCTACGCCTGCCGAAAACAACACCACATTATATCCAAGGTCAGCCCATAGTGTATAGACAATGATAATGAGAAACAATGCTCCTTCCGTCAGATACCAGTTGTGCGGCGGAACACCGAATTTTCCAAGTATCGCATTCAAAATTCCATCTGTTGCCACAATTCCATGTTTCCATATCATACTGGTACCGACGACCGGTGCAATACAAGGAATAAATAAAATTGTTCTGAACAGAGTTTTCAGACGTTTCGACGGAAGAAGTGATATAATTTCCGCCAAAAACAACGTCACAATTAAATTCAATATTAGTGCCACTATGCCAAAAACAACTGTGTTTTTCAGAGATAACCAAAACGTTGCATCGCCAAACATTCTTTTGTAGTTTTCCAATCCCAGAAACGGATTTGTACTACTTGCCGGATTATAATCAAAAAAAGAGATCCCCAGTCCGTACAACACCGGAAAAATCACAAAAATAAAAATGTATATACATGCTGGAACCATAACCGCTGCTACAAATTTATTATTTTTCATCGCCTTTTCTCCTAAATCAAAACAGAGAATTCGTTTCTGAATCCTCTGTTTCTGATCATATTAATTCATTGAATAACTCATCTTACATTCGCTGGAAATCTGTTCAGATGCATCTTTTAACGCACCCTCAACATCACGATCTGATGACTCGCAAAGGTCAAGAAACATCTGATTAAAAATCTGACGCATAGCTGATGTATTGTATGGTCCCATCCACTGTCCTTCTGGAAGAATATCTAAGATAAATGAAATATCTGACATTGCCTCAAGGTATGTCTCATTTGTCAGCATAGACTTTCTTGGTGGAAGCTGATTGCAGGCAATATTATGTTCCACAAGATTTTCCGGCTGACTGAAAAATTGAACAAATTCCCATGCCGCATCCACATTTTCGCCGTTTGCCGGAATCATAATTCCCCAACCTGTCTCAGAGGCAAATGCCATCTTTTCTCCATACTGTGGAACCGGTATATATTCATAATCTTCACCATAAGTAAGATCATATGCACTTCCTTCGCCAATTCCCCATGTACCTACAGACGCCATATATCCTTTATCCTGATACACATCATTAAAACAATATTCTCCATTTGCAAGATTTTCAAGATCTACTTCTCCGTTGTCAACCATGCTGAGAATTTCTTCTAATGCCTTGATTCCTTCCGGTGTAGCAAAATTAATATCTCCATTTTCTTCAATGTACTGTCCTCCCTGCTGAAGAATCATTGCAAGGTAATTACAGATCAATGAATCACTGTCCATCATTTCGAAACCTTCCATTTCAACGATATCACCATTGGAAACAGAAACCTCCTGAGAAACTTTTCTAAGTTCTTCCCATGTTGTTGGATATTCAATATTTGCTTCTTCAAATAACTTCTTATTGACAATCATTCCACCGTACTCAAGGTTATATTCCATTGGTACTCCATAAATCTTACCATCTTTCTGGTAAACACCTAACGTAGGCTCCATGTAGTCTTCTCTTAATTCTTTTTCAAAATCTTCCGGAACTGCTGCAAGTGCATCTGATTCAATATAAGCCGGCGCCATCCCGCCCCACACTGCAATAATATCCGGACATTCCGCTCCTTTTGAAGTTAAAGCTGTCTGAATCTTATCCGTATACACATTAAATGGGTAACTCTGAACTACCACATCATATTCCGGATGTTCACTTTCAAATTTTTCAGCCATTGCTTCATAGGACTTGATCCAGGGTTCATTTTCATGACACCAGAAGGTTAACGTTGTTTTTCCTTCATCAACTTTCGTTTCTTTGTCCTTGTCGCCACAGCCTACAGCCAATGATGCAACCATAGCTGTACACAATAAAATGCTTAAAATTCTGTTCTTCATTTTTCTCCTCCGTTTATAGATAAGATAATTAGCAATGTAATTATACCTTTTCTTATATATAAAAACTAATTGAAAAATTTGATATATTCATCCTATTTATAGAAAAATCCTATACCTATTCCAAGTTTTTTCCCTTTCAGAATGTATTGCTTTGCTTTTCTCTGAAGCGAAGTGTTCTCCGGATAATTTTCTTTGTCATCCCGAATATCTTGAAAGATCCTCTGTTCTGCCTGTGGAAACCGGTTATGGACTTTTACCACTTCAAACAACTTCTGAAAACGTACAATATTACTTGCTTCCGGAAGCAGTTCCCTAAGCACCGGTGACAACAGCCATGAATCACATACATACGCTTCGTAAGTATTTCCGAAAAACTGCTCGGCCTGCTCAAATGACTTTTGACATTCTGCAAAATCCAGTTTTTCTCCTGCAGGAATATGAACATTTAATACACTTGTTCCCGCTCTCAAAGTGCCTGTCTTTCCCGCCATTTCTTCTGAAAGCACCATCGGTTCAAACTGAAGCCGCCCAAGCCTGAACAATTTCATTTTCAGAGAGAATGCGATCCAGCCAGCCTCCTCAAGTCCATAATATCCATACTTCCTATGACATTCTTCACACCATATGGTGATATCATAAAAGGTATCATCAAAAATTTTTTCAGATATCCCTCGTTTTTGATATTCTTCGTATACTTCCAGAGAAAGTTTTAAATAAAAAGATAAGATCCACTGTAAATGGTGATCGCTTACTTTCCATTTTGCCAGAAATTCTCTTATGTCCCGATAAAATAATTCTCTCTGTTTTTGGTACGCTTCATCTTCCGGCATATAATTTAAAGCAACTGCCTGCGCCTCCTCCGGAAGACGAATCCTCTCCATTAATTCATTCAGTTCCATCTCGTTCCTTAACCTTTCCCTATTCTTCCACCAATTTTTTTGCAATTTCCATAATCGTCTTCGAAATAGGAAGTTCCGGATCCCCTTCAATCACTGTCTGATTCTGATTTTCATAATACTGAATCGACGCATCTCTTGGAATATCCCCAATAATCTCCAGTCCTGCCTCGTCTGCCATCTTCCGAACCAGCTCTTCTTCATTTTCCACATTTCTGCGATTCATCAGAATTCCTTTTACAGTCGCGTATCCGCGATCTTTAAAATTATCCACCGCCATTATAATGTTTCGGGCTGCGAATAGTGCCATTTTTTCACCAGATGTGACGATCAGAACTTCATCGGCATACCCATCTCTGATCGGTGCAGAGAATCCTCCACAGACCACATCGCCCAAAACATCAAAAAGTACAAAATCCGGTTGACAGGTCTCAAATGCTTCCAATTCTTCCAACAGATTAAATGTGGTGATGATTCCTCTTCCGGCACATCCGATTCCGGGTGTCGGTCCGCCGGCTTCCACACAGTACACTCCTCCATATCCCTGTTTTACAATATCTTCCAGTTCCGGCGGTTCTTCATTTTCATTTAAATAAGACATCACCGAAGTAAGCTTTTCTCCACCTAGCAAGTTCGATGTAGAATCCGCTTTCGGATCGCATCCGATCTGCATAACTTTATATCCCATACTTGCAAGCGCAGCAGAAAGAGAACTTGTAATCGTTGATTTTCCAATTCCGCCTTTTCCATAAATTGCGTATTTTTTCATAATTTTTATTTTCCTTCTCGTAGTATTTTTTGAAAATAGAGACTTGCCTTTTCCCCAAATATATTTGGACTTTGATTTGCATATATGCTTGCCGATACCGCTATATGCGGCAACATAATTTTCTTCTCTGGCTCATATGAAATCATGCTAAAACAAAACGGATCTGCAATAATCAAATCATATTTTTCCTGTTCTTTTAAAAACGTTTGAAATTTTTCTTCATCTTTAATATGAAAATCATTTTCTTCTTTCAGGCTCTTGTCCATCTTAAAGAAAGACGCCACGTCGACGATTCCATAATCAAATTCCTCTCGCAGCAGGTCACGCAGCGCACATGCTGTCACCTGCTCATAAATAATGAGCGCCCTTTTTTTCTCTTTACCCACGTTTTTGCTTGCTTTCTTACATTCAATGACTTCACCGCGCAGCATCTGACATACTTTTTCTTTCCATTCTGTCGTCTGTTTCTTTCCCAGCGGATACCCGATGAGATAAGGAGTACCATATTTTTTGTACAATTCTTTCACTGTTTTGATTCCGGATACCGAAACTGCGATATTAAGCTTTACCTTTGAAGCACTTGAAATCTCCTGGATTCCACCATTGGCTCCCCACACAATCGGCGCTTTCGCCCCTGCTTCTTTCAATAAATGGATACAGTCTGTAATTTGATTATAGTCCCACATATCAATCGGTGTTGCACCAATCACATTCACATCTGCAAGGGCAGACGTATGTTCATCAATAAATGCATCGGCAAGTGCCTGATATGCTTTTTCCTGCCCCACATCATAGCAATCCAGTCCATTGGTCTTAACAGCGATACTCTTCATCTGTTTTTCTGTGATTCTCTCATCATAAAGCTTTTTACAAATTTCTTTTCCAATTCCCTCAAGATCAGAGCCGATAACTGCCGAGACTGGTGTTCCGACCAGAGCGATAAATGCGCCTCCCACATCACGATAAGTACGAACCGCATCTTGTTTTAATTTCTTGTCAATCCCCATAACGACCTGTTTTTCTCTGAGCGATGCTGTAAAAATCCTTCGTTCTGCTTTCCCACCTTTGGGATCTTCCCCAAAAACAAATCCTCCCATACAGGCTCCTGCATCACAGAAAATAATCATTCCATCCATATCATGTAAGACACTCGCAGCGCCTGAATAATCACCTGCAAGAGAGCCTAATGACTGAAATATTCGTGCCATATTACACAACCCCTTTCGGATAATCTTTCCATTGTCTCGCAAAGACAGATTCTTCTGCCGATATTATATCTGGCACATCGCGCTTTTCTTCACACTTTAGCTGCTCGATGAGCTTATCCATCACCCGACAGTAAGTAGTAAAATCATATGGCTCTTCTGGAAGATTCAGCGTTCGTAGATTCTCCACATTTTTAAGTGCCGGAATTCCACCAACGGCAAAATCGACCGACTCCGGACTTTGCATATAAGTTCTCATGCTGATATCCGGAGCAAGATAAATCTTTGTATGGGGACTGTTTTCTTTCATCCATTCATAATACTTTAAATCTTTCCTGTCAATTTTATCTACAAATACAGATACAATATCAAATCCAACAGCCGCCAGATCACAGGCCGCTTTCACCGGGATATAATCCAGTCGCTGACTCACAGCGAACGTCTTCCCTTTCGCTAATCTTCTGGCTTCTTCCGCTTTTTCTTTCGCCTGCTGATAGTATGGTTCTATTGAAAGACTGCACTCAAGAATACGCTCCAGCTCTTCATAATTTGACCTGATTGTTTCAAAATCCATGTGCTGATTCCAGAAAAAATATGGAATTTTATATTTCGTTTCCATCATCTTAGCCGCATGAAGATTAAAATAACTAAGTACCACATTCAGGCATGCTTCACCCATTTCATCGAATTCTTCCAGCGTCTGACACTGCCTTATTTCCCGCACCTCATATCCGGCTTTTCCTAAAACAGTATAAAAATCCGTAGTTGGATCAACCAAATCAATCTTTCCAATCAGATTGATAAGCTTCTTCTTTGGCTTTTCAGGATCCGCTTTGATTCTTCCATAAACCATGTGCGGAAATTGGTCCGTATGCTTGATCTTATTGTCTGCAAGAATGGGAAACATTTCCACTACGCCAAAGCGGATTCCGTACTCTTTCATCAGCATTTGTTCCAGTCCCGCATAATCCGAGCGAATCAATCCGTCAATACAAGTGACGGTTATAGTAATTACTTTTGGCTGTGGGGATAAGGTTTGAAGTAAATTTAAGATTTCTTTTTTCAATACCTCTACAACCTTTCCTCCCACAATCTCCTGTTCCGATAAGAAGATACTGTAAACTCCATCCGTATATCCATTTATTTTCAAATCAAAATCACAATGCCTCTGACAGGCCACCGGCGAAACAATAATATGTATAGATTCCGGAATGAACTTGGCGGTTCTGGAAAGTCCGCCCATTCCCCGTTCACCGGCCCCAAAGCACCGGAAACCTTCTCTCAGAAATTTTGCCTGCTCCGTCTTCTTAAGCCCAGGCTTATTTAGGTATTCACAAACCTCTTCCGATGTGTATATTTTCATCTCTTTTTTATCCATCTCTTAATCCTTTATCCCAATAAATCTCGCCTGTTTATTGTATCATTTTATCCTTCCCTTGTATAATAGATGGTATTTATCAATACTAGCATTTATAGGTTTTATCTATTAATCTCCACTTGGCTTCTGACCTTTATACGTTAATATAACAAGGTTTTTCCTATAAGACAAAAAAAGAACTGTGCAAAAAACACAATCCTTTTTATACCACCACATGAAACCATATATAATTTTTCTCTTCTACCTGTTCCATTCCGACAGTGATCTCTCCACCATATTTCTCACAGATCTTCTTTGCCCGAAAGAGTCCCAGACCTCGTTTCTGATCCTGAGATTTCGTAGAAAATCCCCGTTCAAAAAACTTTCCAATCGTTTCGAGTTTCATATTTTCATCTATTTGATTTTTGATAAGAAAAACTATTCTATCATTTTCCGAATCAATTTCCATCATCACGTGGTGAAAGGTTTCATCACAGGCTTCATATGCATTATCCACCAATGTCCCTACGATTTCAATCAGAAGATGTTCTGATATACCGGATATAATTTCCAAATTCTTTACCACCACATCCGTCTGGACATAAGATGGACTTCTCACGATCTTACTGTATAGAAATCCCGCCAGTACTTTATCACTGATCCGAAGAAGAGGCAAGTACTGCCTGCTGTCATTTTCTCTTGCTGCCTCTGCAATGTATCGGGACTGCTGCTTCACCAGTTCTTCGTAAGTATCTACCGTCAGGTGCATGTTCAAGATTGCATGAATATGATTATCATACTCATGCTGCTTGGCCCGGATATCTTTTACCAGTTCTTCCAGTGGCTCCACATACAATTTATACAATTTCAGTTCTTTTTCTTTCTGCTGCATCATCAGATAATTATTTCGCCAGTCAATAATCCCCCAGATCACCACAATGACCATGAGCAGAAACATTAAAAAAACACGATAATCAAAGGTTCCGCTCATCAGAAAATCAAGCACCAGATAAACCGATACCAACAGAGCTCCCATACAGAAACTCCGATATAAGAATTTCCTTGCCCAGTTAAGCATTTAACCGCCTCCCCAGTACCGCCTTGTATGTAACTCCAATTTCCACACTGTCACCACATCCTTTGATTCTAATCATCCGATTCACCATATCATAGTATTCGATTTCATTTACATTCACGGCAAACATACGATGGCATTGTACAAACATTTTATCCGGTAGCTTTTTCATCATCTGTGTCAGTGTCACATATGGAACCTTCCACACCTCTTTCTTAAGATGCAAAGCACATCCTCTTGGCACTGCTTCAATATATTGGATATCTTCACATTTGATCTGATAATTGATGCCGTCTTTCTTAACATTCACCATTGCTGGCCGTTCCTGATTTTCTTTTTCCAGCACTTTAGCAAGCAAGATTTCCACTTGTTCTCTGTAAAATGGTTTCATAATATACTCATAACAGTGAATTTCGCGGTACGCCTGCATTTCCATTGCCCCAATCGCAGTAATCATCACAATCGGTGTAAATGTATAATAGTATTTTTCCCGAACTTCTCTCGCGAAAATAATACCACCAATATCTTCCCGGTCATTTCCATTCAAGTTTACGTCCAATAAGAAAAGACCATATCGAATCTCTGCGTCTAACAGGTCTTTTGCCTCCTCATAAGAAGAAGCCTTATGAATATAAAAATCTTTGGAAAATTCCAACAGGATTTGCGCCAGCGCCTCCCTGGAAGTTCTGTCATCTTCCAGAATAAGTACATGTACCATCATCGTTCTCCCTTCCTCTAATGAGATGAAACACGCTTTGCGAGTTTTACTCGTTTGTGCCTTCGCGTAATCACCGGAAGTGCCAAAAGGCACGTTCCGGGATTGTATGCGGTCGCCAAGGTCTTAAGCAAGCTTAAGACTTTGGCTCGTCGCCTATACAAAAAGAGGGGATTCTGATAGAATCCCCATTACAAACTTAGTTTCACCTTAATGATTATTCTTCATCATCCGCAATTTCCTTCAGACTGGAAACAAGTCCTGCAAGTCCCTGGATCTCTGATGGAATGATAATCTTTGTAGCTTTTCCGTCCGCTGCTTTTGCAAATGCCTCCAGACTCTTCATCGTAAGTACGGCTTCATCAGCTCCTGCTTCCTTAAGGAAACGAATACCGTCTGCATTCGCCTGCTGTACTTTCAGAATCGCTTCGGCTTCACCTTCTGCCTCTTTGATACGCTTTTCTTTTTCTGCCTCTGCCTGAAGGATTGCCGCTGCTTTGTCAGCTTCTGCTTTCAGGATCACAGATTCTTTCTGACCTTCTGCAACGAGGACTGTAGATTTCTTTTCTCCTTCTGCAATAAGAATTGCTTCACGACGTTCACGCTCTGCCTTCATCTGTTTTTCCATTGCATCTTGAATTGCTGCCGGTGGGATAATATTCTTAAGCTCCACACGATTTACCTTGATTCCCCATGGATCAGTTGCGACATCAAGTGATGCTCTCATTTTTGTATTAATTGTTTCTCTTGATGTAAGTGTCTGGTCAAGTTCCAGATCACCGATAATGTTACGAAGCGTTGTTGCCGTCAGGTTTTCGATCGCCATGATTGGATTTGCAACACCGTAGCAGAATAGCTTTGGATCTGTAATCTGATAGAATACAACCGTATCAATTCTCATCGTTACATTATCTTTTGTGATAACCGGCTGTGGATCAAAGTCAACAACTTGTTCTTTCAGATCCACTTTTCTCGCAACGCGATCAATCATTGGGACTTTAAAATGAAGCCCTACACCCCATGTTTCCTGATAGGCTCCAAGACGTTTGGAGTGGTAGCATTTAAGTAGAGTCGTAAAACTCACCAAATCTATGATATTATTAAAATATAGGAAGGTGAGAAAAATGCAATACGACAAATCTTTTAAAGAAGAAGCCGTTAAACTATC
>Ga0129317_1001709_pt1 | contig 14866 bp, 9 predicted proteins | sample Cm1ome_FD_94430 | JGI IMG/M metagenome (GOLD analysis project Ga0129317, IMG submission 94430) | Eastern black-and-white colobus group fecal microbial communities from Wisconsin, USA - Cm1105 metagenome | ecosystem: Host-associated > Mammals > Digestive system > Large intestine > Fecal | place...
GTTGCAATTTACGCAGTGCTGGTCCAGTCCATCCCGTCGTCCGGTGACATTCACGGTTCGATCTGGGGCACGGCAGGCTATACGGTGCTGCTGGCCTTCGCTCTCTTTAAGACCGGTTCGTTATCAAAAAGTATCTTTAATGCGAGATAGTGCGTGAACAACTATCAAGAAAAATCCAAAAAATAACAGGAGGACTTCATTTTATGAGTAAAAATACAGAAAACAAGATGCCTGAAATGCAGGCACCGGAAACTACCGGCGGGATGACACTGGATGTCCGTGTGCGTCCTATCGCTCCCATGGGAAATCTTCTGGCTTTTGCCAATGTGACCATTGGCGGCTGCTTTAAGGTAGATGGCTTTCGTATCTGTTCAGGGGAAAAGGGGCTGTATGTGAACATGCCTTCCACTCAGGACGGAAAAGGTGGCTGGAAAGATGTCTGCTGGCCTGTGACCGCAGAGTTCCGCAGACAGCTCAATGATGCGCTCATTGAGGGATATGGCATTGCCATTGAAAACTTGCAGGCCACCCTGGATGCCACGAAGGGTGCAGCGGACAAGCCTTCCCTCACCGGGGCTCTGAAAGAAAATGCCGGAAAGGTCAAGGAACAGCCTGCAAAAGCACCGGCTGCCAAGAAAGAGCAGGCTCTTTAATGACCGAGGCGAAAAAATACGGCGTGATACTGGCGGACCCACCCTGGCGCTACGATATGAAGCGTGGCAGCGGTGTTGCGGAGAATCATTATCCTACCATGAGTATTGAAGAAATATGCGCACTTCCGGTAGCCGACCTTGCGGCAAAGGACTGTGCGCTTTTCTTATGGGCCACGTTCCCGCAGCTAAAAGACGCCTTCCGTGTCATGGAGGCCTGGGGTTTCCAGTATAAGACACTGGCATTTTTATGGCTCAAACAGAACCGGAAAGCAGATTCCTGGTTTTACGGAATGGGCTTTTGGACCCGCTCCAATGCGGAGGTGTGTCTGCTGGCAACAAAGGGACATCCGAAACGGGCCTGCGCCGGGATCCATCAATTCGTCATTTCCCATATCGAGCAGCACAGCAAAAAGCCGGATGAGGTGCGGGAAAAGATCGTAAAGCTCATGGGCGACCAGCCGAGGCTGGAGCTGTTTGCAAGACAGCAGGCTCCCGGCTGGGATGTGTGGGGCAATGAAGTGGAGTGCAGTATCACAATGCCGGAGGGAGGAGAAAATCAATGACCGAGCGTGAAGCAAAAATACTCTTGATGGAACGGCTGGATGACTGCCTGAAAGTCCATGCGGATCTGGTGGATCCCCAAAGTATCGGCAGCATTTATGACTTACAGGAACTCGCGGAGATTCACTATTACCTGAAAGTGCAGCATGAATTTACCGCCGCCGAGGTGGAGGCGCTGCTTGCCTTTCAGGATCCGCTGGATGTTGCCCGGTGGTGTCTGGAAGATAACCCCCATGAATACAGCTTTCCGATCTGTGAGCTGCTGAAAGAGATCGATGCTGATACGAGATTTGCAAAGTATTCCGGCACGCTTTCCGGGCAGGACAAGCATACCGCCCTGATGAAGAAATTTGGTCAGAGCTACTTTGCGTACCGGGAAAACCTGATGTCGAGGGATAAGGAATCGCTGATCGAAAAGGCTGCGGAGATCGCGGCCATGCAGGAAGCATATTCCTATCTGACCGAACATTTTGAGTTTGAGGACGAACATCTGGATGATCTGCTGGCACTGGATGATCCCTTGAAATATTTTGCAGATCGCTGGCTTATTCCGGTTTCCGAAGTGTTTGATGTAGACGCGGACATTCGGGAAAATATTGCAGGGATCCGGGAAAGCCAGGAATACCTGTGTCGAAAGCAGCAGCCCTCCTCCGTCATGGAACGTCTGCAAAAAGCACTGCAGGAAGTTCGGGAGCGTCCGCCAGTAGAAAACCACAGCCGGGATTCCGGCGCACGATAACAGGCAAACATACGAACGATTGGAGGTGTAAAGAATGCCTTATGTACCTGTACCCAAGGACTTAACCAAAGTCAAGACCAAGCTGGCCTTCAACTTAACAAAGCGCCAGCTTATCTGTTTCAGTCTGGGCGGACTTTTTGGCTTGCCGGTGTATTTCCTGTCCCGGAGCACTATCGGAAACTCTGCTGCGGTGCTGCTGATGATCGGGGTGATGATGCCCTTTTTCTTCTTCGCCATGTATGAGCGAGACGGACAGCCGGCAGAAAAGATCCTGAAAAACAGGCTCCGGCACACACTCTGGCCGAAGGAACGCCCCTATAAAACAGAGAACCTATACAGAACTTTATCACAGAAGGAGGTTACAGCGATTGTCAAAAACGAAAAAGCAAAAGGCGCAGGAAAGAAACCTGCAAAGAAACGTCAAGCAGACAAAAAAGACCCGCGCCGATGCCAAAAAGAGTAAGAAAAGCTCTGCCACATCCAAGCCGTCCAAGAAGGGCGGCTTTTTTGCCGGGCTGAAAGCGGATGCACCCCAGACAGCCCAGCAGAGTATTCCCTATAAGGAAATGTACCGGGATGGTATCTGCCGTGTGACGGAGAACTACTACACCAAAACGGTACAGTTCTTTGACATTAACTATCAGCTTGCACAGGCGGATGATAAGGCACAGATCTTTGAGGGCTATTGCGATTTCCTCAATTACTTTGATTCCTCCATCCATGTGCAGCTTACCTTTATCAACCAGCGTGCCAATATGCAGGACTTTGCCCAGAGTATTGATATTCCCTCCCGTGGAGATGCCTACGATGGGATCCGCAGGGAATATGCGGATATGCTGAAAAATCAGCTTCAAAAGGGCAACAACGGTCTGACCAAGCGAAAGTACATCACTTTTGGTATCGAGGCAGACAACCTTCGCAATGCAAAAATGCGTCTGGAACGCATTGAAACGGATGTGCTGGCAAACTTCAAATCTCTGGGTGTGCAGGCAAAGCCACTAAATGGCTGGGAGCGTCTGGAGCTGCTTCACGGTCAGCTCCACCCGGACGGTCAGGAGAAGTTCCGTTTTGCATGGGAGGACCTGCCGAAAACAGGGCTGTCCACCAAGGACTATATCGCCCCTTCCGGTTTCTCTTTCTCTAAGGACGGCAAGACCTTCCGTGTGGGGGAACATTCCGGGGCGGTGTCCTTTTTGCAGATCCTGGCACCGGAGCTGACGGACCGGCTGCTGGCAGACCTGTTGGATCTGGATGATTCCGTGACCATTAACCTGCATATCCAGTCCATTGATCAGGCGCAGGCTATCCGTAACATTAAGCGCAAAATGTCCGACCTGCAGAAAATGACCATTGAGGAACAGAAAAAAGCGGTCCGCAGCGGATATGACATGGAAATTATTCCAGCTGACCTTGCCACCTACGGTGAGGAAGCCAAAAATCTCTTGCAGGACTTGCAGAGCCGCAATGAGCGAATGTTCCTTGTGACGGTGCTGGTGGAAAATATCTCCGATAAACGCCGGAAGATGTTCACGGACATTTTTGCCGCTTCGGGTATCGCACAGAAATATAACTGTGCGTTGAAACGATTGGACTTCCAGCAGGAACAGGGACTTATGTCCTCTCTTGCTCTTGGTAAGAATCAGATCGAGATTGAGCGCGGACTGACCACCAGCAGCACGGCCATTTTCGTACCGTTCACTACCTGTGAGCTGTTCCAGGAGGGACAGGCTCTTTATTACGGACTGAACGCTCTTTCCAACAACCTGATCATGGCGAACCGGAAGAACCTGAAAAACCCCAACGGACTGTTTCTTGGCACCCCCGGCAGCGGTAAATCCTTCTCTGCCAAGCGTGAGATCGTCAATGTGTTCCTGCTGACGAATGACGACATTATCATTGCAGACCCGGAAAATGAGTACGGACCGCTGGTACAGCAGTTCGGTTCCCAGGGACAGGTCATTGATATTTCCCCGACTTCCACTAACTACATCAACCCCATGGACATTAACCTGGACTATTCGGATGATGAAAACCCGGTAACGCTGAAAAGCGATTTTATCCTGTCCCTGTGTGATCTGATCATCGGTGGCAAGGAGGGGCTTACTCCTGTGGAGCGGACCATCATTGACCGCTGTACGAGGCTGGTGTACCGGGATTATTTGCAGGATCCCCGCCCGGAGAAAATGCCGATCTTGGGAGACCTTTACGATCTGCTCCGCAAACAGACAGAGCCGGAGGCACAGAATATCGCAACCGCTTTGGAGATCTACGTCAATGGTTCTCTGAATGTGTTCAACCATCGTTCCAATATCAGGATGGATGACCACCGTGTCCTCTGCTTCCAGCTCAAATCTCTGGGTAAAGCACTGAAAGAGATCGGGCTTCTCATTATGCAGGATGCGGTGTGGAACCGCGTGACGGCCAACCGTTCCAAGCATAAGACCACCTGGTTCTATATCGACGAGTTCCATCTGCTTTTGAAGGGTCAGACTGGCAGTTTCAGTGTGGAGATCTGGAAAAGATTCCGTAAATGGGGCGGCATCCCGTCAGGGTTGACCCAGAACGTAAAGGATCTCCTTGCCAGCCGGGAGATCGAGAACATATTTGAAAACTCGGATTTCATTTATATGCTCAATCAGGCGCAGGGAGACCGTCAGATCTTGGCAAAACAGCTTGGCATTTCGCCTCACCAGCTATCCTATGTGACCCATTCCGGTCCCGGCGAAGGGCTGCTGTTCTTTGGCAATGTGATCATCCCCTTTGTGGACCACTTCCCGAAGGATACGGTGCTGTATAGCGTCCTTACGACCCGACCGGAGGAAGTTGCGGAGAACAAGGCGTGATGACCTTGAATTTCAGACAGATTGGAGGTGTTACCCATGTCTCGTGACAGAGACTTTCAGAGAAAACGAAATGATACCCGGATGCCGGTGCGGGAATCCCACGCAGATGACATACGGGCAGTAAAGCCAAATGAACCGGATTTCGACCTGCGCCGGGCAAGGGATGGCCCTGCGGAAACTCCTTCCCGGAACCGTAGATATGCGGTTCCATTGCAATCGGAACAAACGGTAGAAAGTGTCAGAATGGAAACTACTTCACAAATTTCCGATAGTCCGGCTGATATAAGACCGGAGTATTGGGATGATCGGAAGCCTGATTCGAGAACTGATGCAGCCGAGCATTTCCCTGATAGCCGGACAGATACCGCAAGGTCAGTGTCAGAAGAACGGTCTGTATCAGAGGAACGCCGGAATCCAGAACCAAGGCACAAAATTTATCAACACAGCAACACCTATCACCAGAAGTTCCATGAAGCGGCCAAGGTCGAGGAACAGTCGGCGCAGGCAGAAAAAACGCTGGACAGCGAACCAAAACGTGCGTCCAAGCTGGAATTTACCGCTGACGAGCTGCCACCGGAAACGGCAGAGCGCAAGCTGACCCATGCCAGAAAAAAGGCGGAACGCACCGCCGAAAAGCTGGAACAGGCAGAAGGCAGGCTTCCGGCAAGGAAAAAGCTGCGGCTGGAAACATCTTCTGACCCGGAGACCGGAAAGAGAAAAAAGCACCTGCGCTTTGAAACGGAGGTCAAGTCCCAGCAGGCTCATGTGAAAGGACCTCTGGCTGCCCGCCCGGTTAAAGCCGGTGCCAATGCCGCTGTTGGCTACGCCCACCGAAAGCTGTATCAGGTGGAGGAAGAAAATGTTGGTATCAAAGCGGCACACCGGACGGAACTGGTCGGAGAATCCGGTCTGCGGATGGCCTATCATCGGCACAAGACAGCACCCTACCGAAAGGTATCAAAGCTGCAAAAACAATCTGTCCGTGCCAATGCAGATCTGGCTTATCGTCAGACCTTGCAGGAGCACCCGGAGCTGAAGAAAAATATGCTCTCCCGGCTGTGGCAGAAACAGAAGATCAAACGTCAGTATGCCAAAGCCGCAAGGGAGGCACAGAAAGCCGGAAAGTGGGCAAAGGACACCGCCGTTACCACGGAAAAGATCGCGGTTCGTATGGTGCAGGCTGTCAAACGGCACCCTGTTATCTGCGCCGTGGTGATTCTGCTTTTGTTGCTGTTTTTTATGATCACATCCGTATTTTCATCCTTTTCCAACATTGGAGCGGGAGGTCTTGGAAGTTTGACCGCCTCCACCTATCTTGCGGAGGATCAGGACATCAACCGGGCGGAGCTGATTTACACCGAATGGGAAACGGACTTGCAGATGGAGATCGATCAGGTAGAAAGCACCCACGCAGGTTTCGACGAGTACCGCTATAACATCGGTGCTATCGAGCATGACCCTTACATTCTCATGGGCTATCTTACTTCGGTCTATCAGGATTTTTCGTATAGCGAGATAGAAAGCGTGCTGCGGCAGTTATTCAGCCAGCAGTATTCGTTGACTTTCACGGAGGAAACCGAGATCCGCTACCGCACGGAAACGGTCACTGACCCGGAGACCGGCGAGGAAACCGAGGAAGAAGTTCCCTATGAGTGGCACATCTTAAATGTGACGCTTAAAAGCGTACCGCTGGAAAATCTCATTGTTTCCCGGATGGATGCGGATCAGAAAGAGATCTGTGAGATCCTGCTTATGACCAAAGGCAACCGCCAGTATGTGCAGAATGTGTTCGGCATCAACTGGCTGCCCTATGTCACCAGCTACTACGGCTACCGGGTACACCCTATCAGCGGGGAAAAGAACTATCATACCGGTGTGGACATTGGCATGGTGCAGGGTACGGAGATCTTAGCCGGACACGACGGAACAGTCACGCTGGCAGGCAATGCGGGCGGCTATGGCCTCTGTGTTGCCATTGAGGGCGAGGCATACAAAGGCCACACCCTGACCACCAAATACGGACATTGTTCTGAAATCCTGGTGTCTGTGGGTCAGGAAGTCAAAGCCGGGGATGTGATCGCCAAGGTGGGCAGTACCGGCAATTCCACAGGCCCTCATTTACATCTGGAGGTGCTGGTGGACGGCCAGTATCTCAATCCGCTGTACTTTGCAGACACGGGAGATACCAGTGAGCGAACCCTGCCAACAGGTGGTGTGGGCGGAAATTATTTTGATTACGACATCCCGCCGGAGGCTCTGGCAGATGAACAGTTCCGGGCAATGATCACCGAAGCGGAGAAATATCTGGGCTACCCTTATGTTTGGGGCGGTTTCAGCCCTTCCACTTCCTTTGACTGTTCCGGTTTTGTGTCCTGGGTGGTGAATCATTCCGGCTGGAACTTCGGACGGCTGACAGCGGACGGACTGCTTGGCGTGTGTACGCCTGTGTCCCGTGAGAACGCAAGCCCCGGAGATCTTATTTTCTTCCAGGGAACCTATAACACCAGCGGAGCCAGCCATGTGGGGATCTATGTCGGCAACAATATGATGATCCACTGCGGATCCCCAATCTCTTACGCAAACATCAACACAAGTTACTGGCAGCAACACTTTTATACATTCGGGCGTCTGCCCTAAAGAAACGGAGGTAATAAATTGAATCCTAAAATTGAAAAACTGGAAAGAGAAATCGAAAAGACCAAGGCAAAGATCGCGGAGCAGCAGGAAAAACTCCGCAAGCTGGAGGAACAGAAAACGGAACTGGAGAACACCGACTATGTGGCTGTGGCAAGAAGTTATAAGCTAACGCCCCAGCAGCTTGCGGATTTCCTGAAAGCACAGCAGGCGTCCAAAGCCGGTGCGGAGCTTCCGCAGAAACAGGAGGATGCCTATGAGAACTAAAGCGATCTCGTTCTTGGCGGTGCTCCTGCTTTTCATGAGTGTCTTTGCCCTGCCACTGACGGTCTATGCCGCCGGGGGCAATGACACCACGCCGCTCAAGCTGACTGCAACACTGACAGACGGCAAACTCAGTGTCTCTGCCACCGATGATATGTCCGGCGTGGAGGGCATTTATGTGGACGGAAACCGGATCAACAGCCTTGCGGACGGTGCGGCAACCGTGATCCTGAAGGACTATGCCGGAACCGGAAAGCAGATCAACGTGTATGCAGAGGATTACGCCGGAAACCGTTCTGACACGGTGAAATTCGATAATCCTTATTACGAGGCACCGAAAGCAACAGAAACACCGGCTGCCACAACAAAACCTTCCACTTCCGACAGCGGCAGTTCCCAGAATACTTCTACTGGAAATACAGGAAGCACTTCACAAAATGGTAATTCCGGCAGTAATCAGAACACCACGACAAGGCAGGACACTTCTACGGAAGAAAATGAATCTTCGGAAACCACTTCTTCTATCCCGGAAGGAGCCTTTACCCCGGAGGGCACGGGAAGTGTGCTGGACAGTGCCACGAGCACCGAGGACGATAAGCAGTTTTACACCATTACCACTGAGGCAGGGAATGTGTTCTATCTCATTATCGACGGTAAGCGTGACAGCAATAATGTGTATTTCTTAAACGGTGTCACGGAATCGGATCTGCTTGCTCTGGCGGAAAAGGATGGCAACAGCGTCAGTTCTATCCCGGCAGCGGAAACCTGTACTTGTACGGATAAATGCGAGGCAGGACAGGTAAACACAAACTGCCTTGTCTGCAAAAATGACCTGACCTCCTGCAAGGGTACGGCAAAGATAGTCGAGGCAGATGATCCGGTTGCAGAAGAACCTGCAAAGAATGACAGCAGCACCGGTACCGTTATTTTTCTGCTAATCGCTTTTGCGGCAGTGGCCGGTGTGGGCTACTATGTAAAGATCGTGCGTCCGAAGCAGCAGGCCGAGGATGAGGATGATTTTGACGATGACGGCTATGGAGAGGGCTTTGACCCGGATGCCGCTTACGGCGAGCCGGAATATCTCTCCGAAGATGATTTTGACGACAGGGACAGCAACTAAAGCTGTCCTTTTTCTGACAGAAAGTGAGGATAAATTTCATGGAGAAAAATATCAATTTTAGCTGCCACATGAAACGACTGCTGGCACTGCTTCTGTGTACGGTGTGCGTCATTGGCTTGGTTCCCACACAGGCGTTTGCAGCGGAAGTCGGTCAAAAGGCGAGTTCCTGGCTGGGCGACCAGTATGTGGGTTCTGACGGACAGCATTATTACAGCCCCGCACCCACCAACTTCCTTGTTTACAATTCGGACGGTACCATGGAGCACCGTACCAGTAACGGCGGCAGTGCCTACAAGCATTACATGCTGACGGATTCTGATGGCGTGACCCATTCCGTTTACTGTGTAGAGAGCGGTATTCCCTATAACACTTCCGATAACACCTATACTTCGGAAAGCGGTACCAACAGTGCCTACCTGAACCTGCTCCCGGCCAGTGCCAGACGGGGCATTACCCTGACTACCATTTACGGCTGGAAGCCGGGTGCTGCCCTCCCTGTTTCGGGCATTAACGAGGATGATTATAAAATGGCGACCCAGATCATCCTCTGGGAATACCAGCAGCAGCTCAGAAGTGACCCTTACAGCAGACACGGCAACGGTCATGCGGAGGCTGACCAGTATTACAGCGTGATCGCCGGACGTCCTGCGGAAAAAGCCTATAACTGGATCCTTTCCCAGGTGGCAAGCCATTCAACTGTTCCCTCTTTTACAGCTACAAGCAAGAATAGCGCATCGGAGCTGGAACTGAAATGGGATGCAGATAACAAGGTCTATTCTCTGACGGTGACAGATACCAATAGCCTGAACATTGATCTGGAAATGCTCTCCGGCAGCGGTGTTTCTGTTACAAGAAACGCAAACTCTTATACCTTTACCAGCAAGAACATGATTACCGACCCTGTTACATTTACCTTTCGGAAAGATATTCCGGTTGCCAACGATATGCTGATCTGGGGCAGACCGGGCTATCAGACCATGATGACCGGCGCCAGCGACCCGGTTTCCTTCTATGTGAAGATCAAGACGGAAACCTACGGTACTGCAAAGATCGTTAAGACCAGTGAGGACGGTACCGTGTCCGGGATCTCCTTTACCATTTCCGGCACAGATATTCTTGGCAATACAGTCAACGAAACCGTGACTACCGGGGAAAACGGACAGATCAGGGAAAAGCTGCTTCCCGGCACCTATCTGGTGACAGAGCTTGCGTCGGACCGCTATGTGCCCCCTTCTGCACAGTATGTCACCATTGAAAGCGGCCAGACAGCTACGGTGCATTTCAGCAATATTCTGAAAAAGTTCCGTGTCCATGTGGTCAAGACTGACGCTGATACCGGAACCGCTCAGGGCGACGCCACCCTTGCAGGAGCAACCTACGGTATCTACTGCGGTGGCGAGCTGGTGGACACCTACACCACCGATGCGGACGGCAGTTTCCTGACCCGCTACTATGTCTGCGGAGATAACTGGACCATCCGTGAGATCGAGCCCAGCACAGGGTATCTTCTGAATGATACAGTCTATTCCGTCGGTGCAGAGCCTTCTCAGTATGAAGTGGAACTGAATACGACTGAAAATCAGGTGACGGAAACCGTTATTTACGGCAATATCCAGATTGTAAAGCATACGGACGAACTTGACGAGGATGTGTCCGAGGATGAAAACACCGCAGAGCCCAATGAGGGCATTGTGGAGCAACCGGAGGCCGGTGCGGTCTTCGAGGTCTATCTGAAAGATGCCGGCAGCTATGAAAACGCAAAAGAAACCGAGTGTGACCTGCTGACTACCGATGAAAACGGTTTTGCTTCCAGTAAAATGCTCCCTTACGGCCACTATACGGTACATCAGATCAGCGGCGAGGAAGGCAAGGCATTTGTGCCGGATTTTACCGTATTTATTTCCGCTGACGGACAGACTTACAGTTATATCCTGAATAACCGCACCATTACTGCAAGGGTTAAGGTGGAAAAACGGGATGCGGAGACCGGCAATCTGATCCCCATGACCGGCACAGGCTTCCAGATCAAGGATCTTTCCACCGGAGAATTTGTGACACAGACCGTCTACTATCCGAACCCGGAAACGCTGGACACCTTTTATGTTTCCGATGAAGGGTGGCTCATGCTTCCCGAAGTATTGGCGGCTGGAAATTATGAACTGTATGAAGTGGCAGCACCTTTCGGTTATGTGCTGTCCGGCGAGGCCATTCCGTTTACTGTTGATGGCAGCGAGGCGGTTGTGACGGTGACGCAGTACAATATGCCTCAAAAGGGTCAGCTTACCATTACCAAATCCGGCGAGGTCTTTGCTTCCGTACAGGAAAATGACGGACTGTACCAGCCGGTGTATGAAATGACCGGACTTCCCGGAGCGGTCTATGATGTGATCGCGGACGAGGATATTTATACCGGAGACGGCACTCTGCGGGTGGCAAAGGACACCGTTGTGGAAACGCTGTTCACCGGCGAGGATGGACGTGCCGAAAGCGGGCTTCTCTACCTTGGCCGCTACCGTCTGGAGGAACGACAGGCGCCTGCTGGCTGTGTGCTAAACACCGAGCCTGAATATGTGGAACTGACCTATGCAGGAGAAACTGTGGATGTCACCAGTGCTTCTGTGGGTCTTTACGATGAACGCCAGAAAGTCGCTGTGGAGCTTACCAAGGCAATGGAAATAGATGAATTGTTTGGCCTTGGCAGAAATGAGGAATATAAGGATATTTCCTTTGGCCTGTATGCTTCTGCTGATATTGCAGCGGCAGATGGCAGCCTGATCCCGGCTAGTGGACTTCTGGAAGTGGTTTCTGTGTCTGCAAATGACGCAGGTACTTACAGCTCCGCCTTTACTTCCGACCTGCCTTTTGGCAGCTACTATGTGAAGGAACGCACCACTTACAGTGCCTACATTCTTTCCGATACAGAATACAGTTTTGATTTTGCATATGCCGGACAGGAAATTTCTCTGGTCTCCATTGCCGTAAACAGCGGCGAAGCGATTTCCAACGAACTGCTGCGTGGTCGAGTAGATGGTGTGAAAGTCGGTGAAAACCCGGATGGCGGCGAGGATGTGAAACTGACCGGTGCAATTATGGGACTGTTCAAACCTGATACCGAGGACTTTACCGCAGAAAATGCACTGCTTACCGTGACAACTGCGGAGGATGGCAGCTTTGCCTTTGAGAATATCCCTTACGGCCACTGGATTGTCAAGGAAATTTCCTCCCCTGACCTTTATACCGTCAGCCCGGAACAGCACCATATCTATATCGGCACAGATGGGCAGTGTATTGAGATCACGGTGGAAAACACTCTGATCCGCGGCAGCGTGCAGCTTAGAAAGACCGAAGTGATTGGGGAACCTTCCTCTGTGGAAACCGAGGATGAAGAAGGAAACAGCTTCCTGCGCTTCCTCTCCGGGGCAGTCTTTGCTCTATATGAGGACACCAACGGCAACAAGAAACTGGATGCCAATGATAAGAAACTCTGCAACCTGACGGAAGCGGATGCGGGATTCCACACCGCAGAGGGGCTTCTTGCCAAGGGGTATTTCATTAAGGAACTGAAAGCACCGGAGGGCTACCAGCTTGACGAAAATGCCTACTATTTCGCCATTACCGAGGATGGCCAGGTTGCGGTCATTGAAAACGGCGAGGTCGGATATGGATTCAGCAATGAGGCTTACAGAGGCAACTTGAAGATCACCAAGGATTCCAGTGACGGACGCAGGGAAGGCTTTGCGATTGAAGTCAAGAGTGCGGACGGTACCTACTGTGAAACATTCACTACCCCGAAGTCCGGTGTGATCGAGGTCGAGGGGCTTCGTGTGGGTGTCTACACCGTAACGGAGATCGCTAACCGTGCAAGTCAGGACTACATCATTCCTGATGCGGCCACGGTGGAGATCAAGGCAGATAAAACCGCAACAGTACAGTTCTATAACGAAAAGATGGACAATCCTTCCAAGCCTGTAAATCCGACTACACCTACTACGCCGGGCAAGGATGTACCCCAGACCGGGGATGACAACCTGATCTTTCTGTATGGCAGCCTTCTGGCTCTGGCGGTGATTGGAGGCACAGTCTTTGCAGTTTGCTATTTCAAAAAGGGCAAGTACAGCAAAAAAGATAAAAAGTACAATGCTGTCGGCATTGTGGTGGTATCTCTGTGCGGTTTGCTGGCTCTTGCCAGCGGCCTTCTGATGGCACGTGAGCTGCACCAGTATTCCGAGAGTGCCGCTTCTTATGAGGATCTGACTGCTTTTGTGGAACTTCCCGACCAGACCGACGCATCGGAGGAAACAACGCCGGATGGTGATACCGCAGGAGCGGACGAGATTTTGAAGGAAGAAACCATTGTTTTGCCGACGGTGGATTTTGATGCTCTGAAAGAAACCAACGAGGACATCATTGCCTGGGTCACAATTCCCGATACGGCAGTCAATTATCCTGTGACGCAGACAGACAATAACAGCTACTACCTGACCCATTTGTATGACGGTACCTACAACAAGACCGGCTGCCTGTTTGCGGATTACGAAAATCAGGCGGATTTTTCAGACCGGAACACCATTATCTACGGCCACAATATGCGTGACGGTTCCATGTTCGCAGTCCTGAATGAGTATGACGGACAGGAATTTTTCGATGCACATAAGGAGCTGTATCTTATCACCCCAGAAGGCGGCTATGTGGTGGAGCTGTTCGCGGCTTTTCCTGCCAGGCCTTCTGAATCCGGGACAGACACTTCTCCCTGGCGTTTGAGTTGGAGGGATGACGGTGCATATACGACATGGCTGAAATCCATGCAGGATCGTAGCGTGGTAGAAAGTGATGTGACCGTCACTTCCAGTGATAAGGTGCTGACCCTTTCCACCTGCAGACCGGGCGGAACCGAGCGGTTCATCGTCATGGGAAAGCTCGTAGAAGTTACGAATCACTAAACAATTAAATAGTATCAAGAATTGGGTGCGGAGGGCATTTGCCTTCCGCACCTGCCATTTATAAGGAGGATTTTTACATGGTAAACACCATTATTTCCATTCCCGGCTATGTTCATCTGTACCGCTCCCTGCTGCGTTTTTATGATATGCCGGAAAATGAAGTGAAAGAAATGCTGTATCTTCTGAACACAGCGAACCTGGACTGCTATGAGTATTACCACCCGGAACGCACGGTGATCCAGAGCGGACCTGTTGCTTTTAATATGTGGCTGGAAAATATGGACTGCCGCCCTTACCGCACGGAGGTACAGCTTTATAAGGCACTGCTGTCGCTAAAGCGCAGCATTGACCGAGAGCTGATCATCACCAGCCAGCGGGAGGCATTGCAGACACTTCGCTGTATCATCTCCAACCTGGAATACCGCTTTTATAAGGCTTATGGTATGGAGATTGAGGACAAGCGCACCGTATTCGCAGAGTGTACCTACCGCCTGGTTCCAAGAGAGGACGAACCCAGCGTATGCCTGATGCACGACTGGATCTATCTGCCGAGTGCGTAAAACGGTTCAACCTGATGTGATTTCGTTGATGTTACAAATAATGTATAATTTTTGTGACATCAACTACTTCCCACCTATTTCTGGTCACTCACATTCGTATCTGGTCAATCTGGTCATAGCATGAACAGATTCTCCCCATTTTTCTACTCATTCTAATCATGGCGAGAAGCGCTACTGATTAGCATGAGCAGAAAGTGCAAAGCAAGTGAAGCGGACGTAAAGTTTGTCTGTCCTAAAATCGCAATTCAGTTTTGCCGGGAATGTAACGAAGATTATATTATATTCGTTGCATTTTCTCTCCTTTACGAAGGATAGCTGTGTCAAGCATTGGCTAAACAAAAACAACACTTTAGTTTGGACGGATTCGCTGTTGACATTCTCATAAAATCCGGCTATAATAAAATCACAATTTGGTTTAGACGAATATTTTGACTGAAATTGGCTATACTATAACCGAAGGGAGAGATTGTCATGGCATATATCAAAAGAGCTGCCGAAGATACGATTGCACGGGTGTCTAAAATGTTCCCCGTACTGTTGGTGACTGGCCCA
>Ga0129317_1001710_pt1 | contig 14847 bp, 8 predicted proteins | sample Cm1ome_FD_94430 | JGI IMG/M metagenome (GOLD analysis project Ga0129317, IMG submission 94430) | Eastern black-and-white colobus group fecal microbial communities from Wisconsin, USA - Cm1105 metagenome | ecosystem: Host-associated > Mammals > Digestive system > Large intestine > Fecal | place...
ACCATGCAGCAGATGATCTATCTGCAAAGCGGCGACCATAACGGAGAAAAACATGCCGGCCAGGATACGACAACCGACTCTCAATGGGTTGCCAACGGTTCTTATCTGCGTTGCAACATGTTGCAGATAGGATATACATTTGAAAAGAATGCTGTCAAGAAACTCGGTTTGTCCGGTTTGCGCCTGTATGCTAGTGGTAATAACCTGTTCCAGATTGTCTCTAAGGATTTCCTGGGTTACGACCCCGAATCGACTTCCGAGACCAGTTCGACGGACAAGGGAGCCGGCAAGTTCGGCCAGAACATGACTTTCTTCTCTTATCCGAGAGCACGTACGTTTACTTTCGGTGTTAATGTGACTTTTTGATTCATTTAACTAATTAAGACGATTAAAATATGAAAAAGATATTGACGACCGCGATTTTATGTGCCGGACTGTTCAGCTTTACGGCATGTAGTGATTTTCTGGATGAAAAGCCTAAAAGCCAGCTGACTACTGTCGGTTATTATACAACGGAAGCGCAGGCATTGGCCAACGTCAACTATTTGTACCGTACAGGTGCTATCCGGCAGATAGCATCGGCGCCGAGTGCTTATGTCGGAAGTTTTGCCTCCATTACCGGACTGCTCACAGGTTATTTCCTGAACAGCTATGAAGGGCAGGAGATCGTTTGTAAGTATTCCCGCGAATTGAACCGCCAGCAATACACCATGCAGATCTCAGGAACGATGGACGGAATCTGGGATGCCTGTTACAAAGCGATCAACGTGTCGAACGCAGCCATTAAAAGTATTCCGGATATAAAGATGGAAGAGGCGGTATCGACCCGCTTGATCGGGGAGGCCAAGTTCTTCCGTGCATTCAATTATTTCTATCTGGTGAAAACATTCGGAGCTGTTCCTTTCTATACGGAACCTTATGTTATTGCAGAGAATATGGAACTTGAACGTACGGCGCCCGAAACCATTTACGCCCAGATCGAAGCCGACCTGAAAGAGGCGACCGATGTGTTGCCGGCTGCAAAATTTGCCGACAACTCTCACCGGATCACCCGCTATGCCGCCGCTATGATGCTGACTTCCGTGTATATGCAGCAGGGTAAATATGCCGATGCCGCCCAGTACGCAAAAATAGTGATCGACTCGCCCCATAAGCTGGTTCAGAATGACGACCTCAAGATGAACAGTGCTTTCAACAAGCTGCGTTCGACCGATGATCTCGACGAAGTGATTTATGCCCAGGAATACGACAATGCAGTGAATACAAGCGACTGGTTCCCTACATATGCCTTTAATTCAAGTGCCGTGTCTGTATTCGGTACCTATTCAATTTTCGAACGCGTCTACGGCCCTGTTGATGAATTTCTGAATGTGTATGACAAGAACGATTTGCGTGTTCAGCCGAACCAGTTCTTCCATTGGGAATATACTAACCCGAACACGGGAGCGACCTGGTCTTCCAAGAATGCCGGATGCTGGTATTATTATGATGAAGACGCTTTGCTGAGTACAGGTAAAGGCACAAAAGACTGGAATATCTTCCGCTACGCCGAAGCCTTGCTGGACGGAGCGGAGTCTATTGCCCAAAGCCAGGGAGTCACGGCCGAAGCTGCCGGGTATCTGGCACAGGTGCAGGCCCGTGCCAATACGGAAGGTAAAACAGCGGACCAGATTGCCGCCGATTTGCAGAAGCTGTCGAAACAGGCATTTATCGAAGCCTGCTGGACCGAACGTTTGCGTGAGTTCCCGCTGGAATACAAGATTTGGGATGATTGCGTACGTACGGGCAAATTCCCGGTGATCTCCAAAACAGAAGCCGGCCGGGTAAATTATGTAGACTTGATAGGAGCCCAGAATGCTTCCGGTGCTACGTTTAAGGAAACCGACTTGCTATGGCCGATCTCAGTAAATGAAATGCAGCGTAATCCCCGCCTGACTCAAAACTCCGGTTACTCTGCCCGGTAAATAAATGGTTGAAATGCCGGAAACAATGTTTCCGGGGACCTGACCCACCGTCGAAATGGAATTTACAATGTTTCTGGGGACTTGACCCACCGACGAAATGGAATTTACAATGTTTCTGAGGACCTGACCCACCGACGAAGTGGAATTTACAATGTTTCCGGGAGGTCGACAGTGGGTTATCTCCCCGGAAACATTGTTTCTCGTAAAGGCACTCACTTCCCGGATTATTATGTAAAGAGCCCCTTTATGTGATTTTGTATGTGAATTAAAGATATTTGTATTCTTTCTCTTCCGGATTGTCTTTATCTTTGTGTGATTAATGAATTTGATGATTTGGCTTCATTTAAACATATAAATTCAACCCAAAATAAGAAAACATGAATAAGAAAAATGTATTGGCTATTGCTTTGGTCGCGATGACGGCCTGGATTGGAAAGCCGGCTATGGCAGCTCCCGGTAACGACGCCTTTGACCCGGTAGAGTATGCAATGCCGTTGATGGGAACTCAATCGAGCTTTGAACTATCGACAGGAAACACTTATCCCGCCATTGCCCGTCCCTGGGGGATGAACTTCTGGACTCCCCAGACAGGAAAGATGGGAGACGGGTGGCAGTATGTATATACCGCAAATAAGATAAGAGGATTCAAACAAACCCACCAGCCAAGTCCGTGGATCAACGATTACGGACAGTTTGCCATTATGCCCGTAGTGGGCGCTCCTGAATTTGACCAGGATAAACGTGCCAGCTGGTTCTCCCATAAGAGTGAAGTGGTGAAACCTTATTATTATAAAGCCTATCTGGCCGATCACGATGTGATAACGGAGCTGACTCCGACCGACCGTGCCGCTCTGTTCCGTTTCACCTTCCCGGAAAACGATCATTCTTATATTGTGGTAGATGCGTTGGATAACGGTTCTTATATCAAAGTCATTCCGGAAGAGAATAAGATTATCGGTTACTCTACCAAGAATAGCGGCGGTGTTCCCGAGAACTTCAAGAACTACTTTATTATCGAATTCGATAAACCTTTTACCTACGAAGCGACGTTTGCCGACAACACGCTGAAAGAAGGTTCGAAAGAACAAACTTCCAGTCATGTAGGTGCCGTGATCGGTTTCAAGACGAAGAAAGGCGAAATCGTTCAGGCCAAGGTGGCTTCTTCCTTCATCAGCTTCGACCAGGCGGCCATCAATATGAAAGAATTGGGTAATGATAATTTCGATACCCTGGTTTCTAAAGGCAAACAAGCCTGGAACGATGTCTTGGGTAAGATCGAGGTAGAAGGCGGAACATTGGACCAGTACCGTACGTTCTATTCATGTATGTACCGTTCACTGCTTTTCCCGCGTAAGTTTTATGAGATCGATGCAGCCGGAAATGTAGTTCACTACAGTCCGTACAACGGAGAAGTATTACCCGGTTATATGTTTACCGATACCGGTTTCTGGGATACGTTCCGTGCCCTGTTCCCGTTCCTGAACCTGATGTATCCGTCTATGAACAAGGAAATGCAGGAAGGTCTGATCAATACCTATAAGGAAAGCGGCTTCTTCCCCGAATGGGCAAGTCCGGGACACCGTGGTTGCATGGTGGGTAACAACTCGGCTTCCATCCTGGTAGATGCTTATATGAAGGGCGTAAAGGTCGATGACCTGGAAACGATGTACAAAGGCCTGATCCACGGAACGGAAAACGTACACCCGACTGTGTCTTCCACCGGCCGTCTGGGACATGAGTATTACAACAAACTGGGATATGTGCCTTACGATGTCAAGATCAATGAAAACGCAGCCCGTACGCTGGAATATGCTTATAACGACTGGTGTATTTATCAGATCGCCAAAGAACTGGGCCGTCCGAAGAAAGAACTCGACCTGTATGCTAAACGTGCCATGAATTATAAGAATCTGTATGACAAGGAAAGCAAGCTGATGCGCGGAAAGAATGCCGACGGTACTTTTCAGTCACCGTTCTCTCCGTTGAAGTGGGGGGATGCTTTCACCGAAGGCAATAGTTGGCATTATACCTGGTCTGTCTTCCACGATCCGCAGGGACTGATCGACCTGATGGGTGGCAAAGACTCTTTTGTGATGATGCTTGATTCTGTATTTGCCGTTCCGCCATTGTTCGACGACAGTTACTACGGACAGGTAATCCATGAGATCCGCGAAATGCAGATCATGAACATGGGTAACTATGCACATGGCAACCAGCCGATCCAGCATATGATCTACCTGTATAACTACGCCGGACAACCCTGGAAAGCGCAGTACTGGGTACGTGACGTAATGAATAAGATGTACACTCCGACACCTGACGGTTATTGCGGTGACGAGGACAACGGCCAGACTTCCGCCTGGTATGTATTCTCAGCCCTGGGATTCTATCCGGTGGCTCCGGGTACTACGCAGTATGTGTTGGGCGCCCCGTTGTTTAAGAAGGCAACACTGCATTTCGAGAATGGAAAGAACCTGGTGATCAACGCTCCCGAAAACAGCGACAAGAATATCTATATCGAGTCGATGTCATTCAACGGCGTGAATTATACCAAGAACTATCTCGACCACAACGAACTGCTGAAAGGCGGTGTCCTCGATATTAAGATGGGCGACAAACCCAACCTGAACAGAGGTGTTAACCCGGAAGACTTCCCTTATTCATTCTCAGTGGATGAAAAGAAGAAAAAATAAATACTGAATTGAATACTAAGATGAAATTAAACAAAAAAATCAAGACATCTGTTGCCTTGCTGGCTTCAGCTTTTTTACTGGCCTCCTGCGCTGCCGGAGGAGGTCTCCCGTCGGAGCAGAAAAGCCCGGTAGACTATGTCAATCCCTATATGGGAAACATCAGTCACTTGCTGGTGCCTACCTATCCGACCGTACATTTACCTAACAGTATGCTCCGTGTCTATCCGGAGCGTGCCGACTTTACAGGTGATATGTTGAGCGGACTGCCGGTTATCGTAACCAGCCACCGCGGAAGTTCTGCTTTTAATCTGAGCCCGTATCAGGGAGAAGAATCCGGATTGAAGCCGGTTATCAATTACAGTTATGACCATGAGAAGATCTATCCGTATCGTTACCAGGTATATCTGGACGATAATAATATAGATGTAGACTTTGCCCCTTCGCATCAGAGTGCCGTCTATGGCATCACTTTTGAAGGAGAAGGGCCTGCCTATCTGATCTTCAACAGCCGTAACGGACAGTTGAAGAGCGATGGAAAGAGCGTCAGCGGTTACCAGTTCGTAGACCGGAAGACGAAAGTCTATCTCTATGCCGAAACAGACAAAGCTCCGCAGCAATGCGGCGTACTGAGCGATAACACCGTGAAATACGGTGAAACGTCGGTAGAAGGTAAAGACGCTGCCCTTGTCCTCTCTTACGGAAATGACGTAAAGAAACTCGGTGTGCGCTACGGTATCTCCTTCATCAGCGAAGAGCAGGCAAAGAAGAACCTCGAACGTGAGATTGCTGCCTATGATGTGGACGTTGTAGCCAAGATCGCCCGCAACGACTGGAACGATGCCCTCGGCAAAATTCAGACGCAAGGCGGAACCAACGACGACAAGACCGTATTCTATACCTCTTTATACCGTTGCTACGAACGTCCGGTCAACCTGAGCGAAGACGGCCGTTACTACAGTGCCTTCGACGGTCAGATCCATGAAGACGGCGGTCGTCCGTTCTATACCGACGACTGGATCTGGGATACCTACCGTGCAACCCACCCGTTGCGTATCCTGATCGATAACGAACGTGAAAGCGATATCATCAATTCCTTCCTGTTGATGGCGGAACAGATGGGTACGAACTGGATGCCGACCTTCCCGGAAGTAACCGGCGACTCCCGCCGTATGAACTCCAACCATGCCGTAGCCACCGTGATCGACGCCTGGAAGAAAGGCCTGCGCGGCTTCGACCTGGAAAAGGCCTATATCGCTTCAAAGAAAGGTATCGAAGAGAAAACACTGATCCCCTGGTCGGCTGCCCCTGCCGGATGGTTGGATGATTTCTATAAGGAACACGGTTATATCCCCGCATTGAAACCCGGCGAAAAGGAAACGGTAGCCAACGTCTCTATCTGGGAAAAACGCCAGCCGGTAGCCGTTACGCTGGGAACAGCCTACGACCAATGGTGTCTCTCACAGATAGCAGCCGAACTGGGTAAGACTGACGAAGCCAAACATTACCTGCGCGAATCCTACAACTACCGCAACCTGTTCAACCCCGATACCCGTTTCTTCCATCCGAAGGATAAGGACGGCAAGTTCATCGAACCGATGGATTACCGTTATGACGGTGGCCTGGGTGCCCGCGATTATTACGATGAGAACAATGCCTATGTGTATCGTTGGGACGTACAGCATAATATCGGCGACCTGATCTCTATGATCGGTGGTGACAAAGCATTTGTTTTGGATCTCGATTCCATGTTCAACGAACCGCTCGGTATGTCCAAATGGAGTTTTTATTCCTTCCTTCCCGACCATACCGGCAATGTAGGTATGTTCTCGATGGCCAACGAGCCGAGTCTGCATATCCCGTATCTGTATAACTATGCCGGCCAGCCTTGGAAGACTCAGAAACGTATCCGTACGCTGTTGAACCAGTGGTTCCGTAACGATGTGATGGGCGTTCCCGGTGATGAAGACGGTGGTGGTATGTCTGCTTTCGTAGTGTTCAGCCAGATGGGATTCTATCCGGTTACTCCCGGCTCGCCTACCTATAATATAGGTAGCCCGGTATTTACCGATGTAAAGATCGACCTGGGAAACGGCAATACGTTTGAGATCAAAGCAAACAACGCTTCCGAAGAAAACAAATATGTGCAGTCGGCCCGCCTTAACGGCGAAGTCCTGAACCAGCCCTGGTTCCAGCACAGCGACATTGCCCAAGGCGGTCTGCTTGAACTTGAAATGGGCCCGAGAGCCAATAAAGAGTGGGGGACAAAGACACCTCCGCCTTCAGCAGCTCCGATGCCTCAATAATGATTTTCTTTCCTGATTTGATCTGGAATTCTTAAAATAAAATCAGCCAGGTAGTATATGGGTTTGCTACTTGGCTGATTTTTTTTGGATATTCTGTTGTGGTCGATATTAATTGGTTGGTTGTTTCCGCTTTATACGGATAAATGTTTATCTTTGTTCAACAACTAGATATAAGTTAAAATAGCGTATAATGATGAGTCGTAAATTACCGATAGGAATACAAGATTTTGAAGATATTCGGAATGGGAACTATTTGTATGTCGATAAAACAGCATTGATTTATGAATTGGTGATGAAGGGAAAGCCTTATTTTCTCAGTCGTCCCCGTCGTTTCGGAAAGAGTTTACTGATTTCTACATTGGAGGCCTATTTTCAAGGAAAAAAAGAACTATTTGAAGGTTTGGCCATTGAAAAATTAGAACAGGAGTGGAATACTTATCCGGTGTTGCATCTTGATTTGAATGCCCGTAAATATGAAACGGAAGCAGATCTGGTAGCTATTTTAAATCAATATTTGGAAATGTGGGAAGCTGTTTACGGAGATGAAATGAAATTGCGTGTTCCGGAAGAACGTTTCTTTTATGTTATTCGTCGTGCCTGGGAACAAACCGGGCGTCAGGTAGTTGTTTTGATCGACGAATACGATAAACCTCTTTTGCAGGCTATTAATAATGAATCTTTGATGGAAGCCTATCGGCGTACGATGAAAGCGTTCTATGGCGTTCTCAAAAGTGCTGACCGTTACCTGCGTTTTGTATTCCTGACCGGTGTCACTAAATTTGCACAAGTAAGTGTTTTTAGTGATTTGAACCAACTTAATGATATAAGCCTCGACTATAATTATGCAACTCTTTGCGGTATAACACATCAAGAGTTAACTGCGAACTTGCGTCCCGAATTGGAACAGCTAGGTCAAATGCAGTCACTGACATGGGAAGAAACAGTTGAAATGATGGTGAAGCAATACGACGGCTACCACTTTCATCCAAACCGGGAGGGAGTGTTTAATCCTTTCAGTACGTTAAGTGCATTAGACAAAAGAGAGTTTGGTGATTATTGGTTCCAGACCGGAACTCCTACCTTTTTGGTCGAATTATTGAAGAAAAGCGAATACGACCTTCGTCTTTTGATCGATGGTGTAGAGACACAAGCATCGGCTTTTACCGAATACCGTGCTGAACGGAACAACCCGATCCCGTTAATCTATCAAAGCGGATATCTGACAATCAAAGAATATGATGCTCGTTTTAAACTCTATAAACTGGAATTTCCAAACGAAGAAGTGCGTTACGGATTCCTAAACTTTATCACTCCTTTCTATTCTTCCATCACTGAAGAAGCAAGAGGCTTCTATATCGGTAAATTTGTCCATGAACTGGAGTCCGGCGATGTCGATGCTTTTATGCGACGTATGCGTGCTTTTTTTGCGGATTTCCCTTATGAATTGAATGACAAGACAGAGCGTCATTACCAGGTTGTCTTTTATCTGATCTTTAAATTGATGGGGCAGTTCTGTGATGCAGAGGTCCGTAGTGCCAAAGGCCGTGCGGATGTAGTTGTCAAAACCGGAGAATATATTTACGTTTTCGAATTTAAGTTGGACGGAAGTATAGAAGATGCTTTACAACAAATAAACGATAAAGGATACCTGTTACCTTATCAAATAGATCATCGTAAACTGATAAAAGTCGGTGTTTCGTTCGATCGGAAAGAACGAAATATCGGAGAATGGGGAATCTTCCATGATCTCCAATAGCTTCCTAACCTTAACCGATTTGGCTATAAAGATTAAAATCATGCTGAGAGTGCAAAAACTAATTTAGGTAAACTTTCTTTATAAATAATATTCAATAATTGACAAGGTGAAAGTGAAATGACTAGAAAAAACGATCGTTTTTTCTAGTCATTTATTCGTGTGCAAAATTATTCTTTATAATCCAATAATCAAAGCCTTTTCAGAATTATTATGACCTTAATTATCAATATTTCTCCTCTGATTTATACAAAATCTCTGTTAATCAATGATTAATGATTTTAAACAGAAAAAGGATGACTAGAAAAAACGATCGTTTTTTCTAGTCATCCTTTTCTTTGTGTAGGCTTTGAAAAACAAGCGATAATCGTCAGTTCAATTATGGGGCTGACGAGCATTTTTATAACATATAACTAGTATTAATGTGTTGAAAATCAAAGATTTTATTATCCTCTTCTCGAAGCAAAAATACTTCAATCGCTGGGTAATCTTTTTTATAGACCTGTTTTTCTCGGTTTTATCCACTTTTTTAGTATTTGCGACCCTTGGCAATATTTTGAAAATAAGTCTGCCGGTACGTGAGTTTATTTATATAAATCTCTTTTCCATCCTATGCAGTACAATTTGTTTTCTTTCCTGCCAGACCTATAAAGGTGTCATTCGTCATTCAACTTTTACAGAGACGGGGCGTATTGCTATTGCCTCTTTTGTGAAAGCTACTTTGATGATTGTAGCCCTTTCCTGTTTTATCCACTCGTTATCTTTTCTTCAAATCTTTTTAGGAGGTTTGCTTGATTTATTCCTGACTTTCTTTATTCTGACAACGTTTCGTGCTTTATTAATAATGATGTATAGCATGATAGTTAGAAGTATTGCTTCCAATAATGAGAAGTTATTAATTTATAGGGAAGAAGGTACATCATCAAGCTCATCTGTAATTTCTCTATGGAAACAATCCGATAGTTGTCAGATTGGAGGATATATACGAATAGGGGAGAGAAGTAAAATTCGTATAGGAGGCTATCCCGTTTATTCTGTCAAGAATCAGATGGAATTTAATGCTTTAGTGGATCGAAAAGGGATCAAGACGATTTTGTTTACCGACTATCATGTCGTAAAAGCAGAAAGTGAACGTCTGGTGCGTTATTGCGAGAAAAAAAAGATTCGTATGTTGGTATTTTCAGCAATGAACGAGTTAAAAAGCAGAACAGTCAACCTGCATAATTTACCTGAGATTCGTATTGAAGACCTGTTAGGGCGTGATGAAATAAATATCAATCTAAAAAAAATAGCAGGTGAATTAAAAGGAAAAGTTACGCTGGTTACAGGAGCCGCCGGTTCTATCGGTAGTGAACTTTGTCGTCAACTATGTAAATTAGGATTAAAGCAATTGATCTTGTTTGATAGTGCCGAGACACCTATGCATACTCTTCGTCTGGAGTTGGAAGATCGATATCCGGAAGTTGTTTTCACTCCGATTATGGGAGATGTCCGGATGTTGGCTCGAGTGGAAAGTGTTTTTAAACGATTCCATCCTCAGTATGTTTTTCATGCGGCAGCCTATAAACATGTTCCCTTGATGGAAGAAAACCCTTGCGAAGCTGTGCACACCAACGTCCAGGGAACCTGTAATATGGCAGACATGTCTGTAAAATATGATGTAGACAAATTTATCATGATCTCTACGGACAAGGCGGTTAACCCTACGAATGTGATGGGAGCCTCCAAACGTTTGGCCGAAATCTATGTACAAAGTCTGAGTATTGCGATAAATAAAGGAATCCATCCTGGTAAAACTCGATTTATCACTACTCGTTTTGGGAATGTATTAGGGAGCAATGGTTCTGTTATTCCTCGTTTTCGTGACCAACTGGCAAAAGGAGGTCCTTTGACCGTCACTCATCCCGACATCATCCGTTATTTTATGACAATTCCGGAGGCCTGTCGTCTTGTTTTGGAAGCTGCATTTATGGGAGAAGGGAATGAGATTTTTGTGTTTGATATGGGGACTCCGGTAAAGATAGCCGATCTGGCACGTCGAATGATAGAGTTGGTAGGTCTTATTCCCGATAAAGACATTGAAATAAAATATACCGGTCTTCGTCCGGGTGAGAAATTGTATGAAGAGTTGTTGGCAACTAAGGAAAATACGCTTCCTACCATAAATGCTAAAATTTTCCGTGCGAAAGTGCGTGAATATGATTTTGCCGAGATATCAGCCGGTATTGATCATTTAATAGATTTGGCAATCCGAGTAGAAAAGTTGGAAACCGTAAAAATGATGAAATCGATCGTGCCGGAGTTTATAAGTCGGAATTCGGAGTATGAGAAACTGGATAAATAGTAGTAATATATGAATATAGCAATTGTAGGTACAGGTTATGTAGGTTTAGTCTCTGGAGCTTGTTTTTCAGAGATGGGAATTGATGTCACATGTGTAGACATTGATGAAAACAAAATAGCGAAGTTATTAAATGGCGAGATGCCTATCTATGAACCGGGCTTGGATGATTTGGTTGCACGTAATGTAAAAGCCGATCGCCTTCATTTTACAACAGATTTGACATCTTGTTTGGATAAAGTGGAGATTGTCTTTAGTGCAGTAGGAACACCTCCGGACGAAGATGGAAGTGCAGATTTGAAGTATGTGTTGGAAGTTGCTCGCACAGTTGGGCGTCATATAAAGAAACATGTAGTATTAGTCACAAAGAGCACTGTACCTGTTGGTACAGCAAAAAAAGTTCGTGCAGCGGTGCAGGAAGAGTTGGATAAACGTGGGGTTAATATAGAATTTGATGTTGCTTCTAATCCTGAGTTCTTGAAAGAAGGAGCGGCTATAAAAGATTTCATGACACCGGATCGTGTGGTAGTAGGTGTTGAAAGCGAGCGGGCAAAGAAAATGATGGAGAAATTATATCGTCCTTTCACACTAAATGGTTATCCCATCCTGATCATGGATGTTCCTTCTGCTGAAATGACCAAATATGCCGCCAATGCCATGCTGGCAACTCGTATCAGTTTCATGAACGATATAGCCAATCTTTGTGAACGTGTTGGAGCGAATGTAGACTATGTGCGTAAAGGCATGGGTACGGATTCCCGTATCGGTAGTCGGTTCCTGTATGCCGGTTGTGGATATGGCGGTTCCTGCTTTCCCAAGGATGTGAAAGCTTTGGTACATACAGGAATAGAAAACGGATACCACATGCGTGTTATAGAAGCTGTGGAAGAGGTAAATGAAGAACAAAAAAATATTGTATTCAATAAATTGAGTACGGCTTTTAATGGAGATCTAAAGGGCAAGACTATCGCTATATGGGGATTATCTTTTAAACCGGAAACAGACGACATGCGCGAAGCCCCGGCATTGGTTGTGATTGACAAACTCCTGAAAGCAGGTACTGTGATTAATGTATTCGATCCTATTGCTATGGATGAAACAAAGCGTAGGATAGGGGATGTAGTCACTTATTGTAAAGATATGTATGAAGCAGTGATAGATGCAGATGCTATTGCTTTGATGACGGAATGGAAACAATTCCGTATGCCCAGTTGGGCAATCATCCGTAAGGCCATGAAGAATTATGTGGTAGTGGATGGTAGAAACATCTACGATGGCGAGGAATTAAAAGAATTAGGTTTTACTTATTCGAGAATCGGACAAAAATGAAACGGATATTAGTAACAGGCGGAGCCGGTTTTCTCGGCTCCCATTTATGCGAACGCTTGGTGAGAGAGGGCAATGATGTGATTTGCCTGGATAATTATTTTACCGGAAGTAAAGATAATATTCGTCACCTGTTACAGTATGACAACTTTGAGTTGCTTCGTCACGATGTAACTTCTCCTTATTACGCCGAGGTTGATGAGATCTATAACCTGGCTTGTCCGGCATCGCCTCCCCATTATCAATATAATGCCATCAAGACAATGAAAACCTCCATTTACGGAGCTATGAATATGTTGGGGTTGGCTAAACGAACGAAAGCGAAGATTCTCCAGGCATCGACCAGTGAAGTGTATGGCGATCCGGCTATTCATCCGCAGGTAGAATCTTATTGGGGAAATGTGAACCCGATTGGAATTCGTAGTTGTTACGATGAAGGTAAACGCGCAGCCGAAACTTTGTTTATGGATTATCATCGTCAGAACGGCGTACGGATTAAAATCGTCCGTATCTTTAATACATATGGTCCTCGAATGAATCCAAATGACGGACGTGTCGTTTCCAATTTTATTGTGCAGGCGTTAAAAGGGGAAGATATCACAATCTATGGAGATGGAACTCAAACCAGAAGTTTCCAATATGTAGACGATTTGATTGAAGCTATGGTTCGTATGATGGCTACCGGTGATGATTTTATCGGTCCGGTGAACACGGGAAATCCTGGTGAGTTTACGATGTTGGAACTGGCAGAGAAAGTGATTGAGTTGACGAATTCGAAATCAAAGATTGTGCATTACCCGTTACCGGGTGATGATCCGAAACAACGGAAGCCAGACATTACATTGGCGAAAGATAAATTGGATTGGGAACCTAAAATTCTATTGGAAGAAGGGTTAAAGAAAACGATTGCTTATTTTATCAAATTACATGAGTGATTCTATAAAGCATCAAGTCGTAAAAGGTGTGATGTGGAGTGTTATTGAACGGTTTTCCGTGCAAGGAATACAGTTTGTGCTGACTATTATCATAGCTCGTTTGGTATTACCGTCTGATTATGGATTGATAGCTATGTTGAATATCTTTTTGGCTATTGCCCAGGTCTTTGTGGATAGTGGTTTTTCGAACGCTTTGATACAGAAGAAAGATCGTACGGAAACAGACTTCTCTACAGTTTTCTATTTCAATATCTTTATTTCGGTAGTCTTTTATTTGTTACTGTATGTTAGTGCACCTTATATTGCCTCTTTTTATAAGGAACCAGATTTATCTTCGGTAACACGTTGGATAGGATTGAATATTGTTATAGCTGGTTTTTCTATTGTCCAACGAGCTAAATTGACAATTAATGTCGACTTTAAAAGACAAGCCAAAGCTTCTTTGACTGCCGTACTGATCAGTGGGATAACCGGGATTCTATTGGCATATAAAGGTTGGGGCGTATGGGCATTGGTAGTTCAGAGTTTATCCAATAGCTTATTAAATACGTTGCTATTGTGGATATTTGCCAAATGGACTCCCCAATTGGTATTTTCAAAAGAATCGTTTAATACCTTGTTTTCTTTTGGCTCTAAATTACTCTTGTCCGGATTATTGCATACCATTTATATAAACTTATATAGTTTAGTGATAGGGCGGCGATATTCTTCTATGGATGTAGGTTTTTATAATAGAGCTTACCAATTTGCAAATTTCCCTTCTATAAATATTGTCGGAGTTATTGGTAGGGTAATTTTTCCGATACAATGTGGCATGCAAGATGATAATGAACGACTTAAAATATTTTTTATTAAATACTTAAGAATTGCTTGTTTTATTATATTTCCACTAATGACTATTGTGGCAGTGTTGTCTAAGCCATTAATTTTATTGGTATTGACTGAAAAATGGCTTCCAGCTTCAGAATTGCTTTCTATATTATGTGCTGCTTGTATGTGGTATCCGATAATGGTAGTCAATAATCAAATATTAAATGTGAAAGGTCGTTCCGATTATTTTTTGCGTGCAGAGGTTTTTAAAAAGGTGATAGCGATTGCTATACTGTTTATTACTTTACCTTTTGGAACACGAGCATTATGTTGGGGAATTGTTGTATATAATTTTTTTGATATGATAATTATTATTTATTATTCAAAGATGGTTATATCTGTAAAATATTTGGAACAACTCCGTAATATAATGCCTTTGTTTTTCGCCTCATTGTTAACTGGAGGTATGGTTTATTTAAGCATACAATTTTTTGATGGAAACTTATTTGGACAATTAGCAATAGGGAGCCTTATAGGCTTATTGGTTTACATATTATTCTGTCTTATTTTTAGAATACGTGAAATAGATCAAATAGTATTGATAATAAAAAAGTTCATATAGAATGTATAAAGTAACTTTATCCATGCCGATATATAACGTGGCTCCATATGTGGAGCGTGCTTTACTTTCGGCTTTGAACCAAACATTTGAAAGTATCGAG
>Ga0129317_1001714_pt1 | contig 14830 bp, 16 predicted proteins | sample Cm1ome_FD_94430 | JGI IMG/M metagenome (GOLD analysis project Ga0129317, IMG submission 94430) | Eastern black-and-white colobus group fecal microbial communities from Wisconsin, USA - Cm1105 metagenome | ecosystem: Host-associated > Mammals > Digestive system > Large intestine > Fecal | place...
ATAGTCAATTCTTATTTGGATGGATATTTTGGCGAAGCTTATGTTAATGATATAAATGATATAAAAAGTGCAATGATTATTGTGGGTGATTTTTGTTTTTTGGCTGGAGAATCATATTTACCTTTATTAAACAATCTGCCTTCTCATTTTATGATTATTTCATATCAAGATCAATCATGGAAAAAAGCAATTGCAGATACATTCAAAACAAATGTGAAATATCATACTCGTTATGCAACTTTAAAAGCTAAAACAAACTTTGATTTAAATCAACTTAAAGATAATCTTGAATTATTAAAATCAGATTATACTCTAAGAAAGATTAATAAAGATATTTATCAAAAACTTATCTTAAAAGAATGGTCTAAGGATTTGGTTAGTCATTATTCTTCCTATGAGCAGTATGAAAAACATGGTATAGGATTTGTGATTATGAAAAATGATCAGATTATAAGTGGAGCATCATCCTATGTTAATTTCAATAAAGGCATAGAGATAGAAATTGATACTCATCCAAATTATCGTAAACAATCTTTAGCTACTATTGTTGCTTCAAAACTTATTATTGAATGTTTAAATAAAGGACTTTATCCAAATTGGGATGCCCATAATCTAGAATCATTAAATCTTGCTATAAAACTTGGTTATTGTTTAGATAAAGCATATGAAGTTTCAATCATAAATTCATTGTAATTTATATGAATAATCGTTATAATACGTTTAAGAGGTGAATAAAATGGAATACTTTGATAGAATAAAAGAAAGATTAGAACCAAAATTAAAAGGAAAAGAATTAACACCTGATTTATCTTTTAAAGATTTAGGTATTGATTCATTAGATTTGGTTGATTTGGTTTTTGAATTAGAAGAAGAAATTCATGTACAATTTGAAGATGAAGAATTATTGAAATTAAAAACTGTACAAGATTTATTAGATTTAATTGCATCAAAAAAATAAAAGGGGGAAACCCTTTTTTTGTAGGAGAAAAATATGATATATCAAGTTGATCATAAAAAAATAGAATGTTCAGTAGAAGAAATGAACAATGAACATATGTATATTGGTATGATGAGTTTAGAAGAACTTAAACAATGTTATCAAAAACTACACATATCTAAAAAATCTATTCAACATTGTGAAGAAACATCAAGATTTAATCAAAATATTATGATTCCTCATCGTCATTATTACTATGGTTTTATGAATTTGATTAATGCAAGAGATGTTTTTGTGAAACAAGATTCACTTGCGTTTTTTATTTTTGAGAATTTCTTTTTGGTAGTTATACTAGATGATGAAGATGGACATATAACGAATGTTTTTCATACATCCAGTGATTATGTTTTAGAAAAGAATGTTTCTATTACGAGATTAGTTTATTATTTTTTAAGTGAGTTAATTGTTAGAGATTATCAGTATATTGAAGAATTACAAGAAGAAATAGAAGAATTAGAAAATTTAGATGAAAATATTTCTTTTACTACTCATTTGAAGCATTTAGGTAAAGAGTTATTATTGCTTAGAAATTATTATAATAATTTTGTTGGTATAGGAGAAGAATTACAGATGAATTATCATAGTATATTTCCTCAAGATGATATGCGTTATTTTGAGATATATACAAGAAGGATTGAAAGATTGGCTGATAGTGTTCAAATGTTAAGGGAACTTTTAAATCAAGCTCAAGAAGTACATATGTCTAAGTTAGATTATAAGTTAAATCAAACTATGCAATTTTTTACTGTTGTGACAACAATTTTTATGCCTTTAACACTTATAACTGGCTGGTATGGTATGAACTTTAAAAATATGCCTGAATTAACTAATCCATATGCTTATTATATTCTTATTGGAATTAGTCTATTAATTGTTATGGGATTAATTTTCTGGTTCAAGAAAAAGAAATATTTCTAAAAAAAGAGGCTTAATGCCTCTTAAAAATACGCATGATTTTATTGATATAAGGTATACCATTTAAGTCATTAGGATGATCACTATAGAAATAGAAAATCACCATAAAGTAAACCATAATTCCTAAAACAACAGAAATGATTAAAGGAATAAAGACGAGTTTTGTTAAATAGAATAGCCCATAATAACACATCGCAACGACAATTCCCATAATGATTGATGCAATGATCGGTAAAATATATGTACGACGTATTTCTTGCTTATAACGCAGTTTACGTTTTAATGATTTTTGGTTTAAATAACAAACATGCAAAGCATAAGTACAGTTACCAATAACCAATGCATAAAGTCCTAGTGGTGTTACAAATAACAAAATAGGAACTAAGATACAGTGAGCAACGAGAGCAATCGTTGCATTTTTTAAAGGAACTTTGACTTCATCTACAGCTTGTAAAATACCATTAGATAAAGTTGATAGACCATAAAATGCAATAGCTGGACTTCCTAATGTTAATAAAAGTGTAGCTGTTTGAATTGTATTTTCTTGAGGAAATAAAATTCCCATAATTGGATAAGCTAAAACACTCATACCTACACAGGCAGGAATTAAAATTAACATTGTGATACGAATACCAGATTTAATATGTTGTTTTGTTTGTTTTATATTTCGTGTTGCCCAAGCCGTAGAAATAGCTGGAATAGAAGCAGTTGACATTGCTGAAGCTAAGGCAACAGGAACATTTTGTAAAACTATATATTCTCCAGCATAAATTGCCCAATTGGTAGCTGTTTGTGCATCAGTTAATCCACTTTGTGACATTGCAAAATAATAAATATACATATCAATTGTTGAAACAAGATTATAAATACAAGTTGCAATTATAATAGGAGTCACAATATTTAAAATCATTTTGAATATATCCTGATAAGAATCTTCATGATTATCAGGATTGTTTTTAATTAAAAGATTATTTTTTCTTCTCATGTACATAAATGACATGTAGATTAAACCAACTAAAACACCTGCACCTGTTCCTAAAGCACTGCCTGCTGCTCCAAAACTTGCAAGTTTTGATCCACCATCATTTATATAAGGTTGAATAAATATATATGCAGCTCCAATAGAAACAATAGCATTAAAGATTTGTTCAATGATTTGTGAAATAGATGTATATAAAGTTGTTTGATGAGCTTGAAAATACCCTCTAAAGACGCCTAATAGACCAGATAAGAAAATAGTAGGACATAAAACTCTTAATGCCATAACAGCGTTTTTAGTAACAATAAATGGTGCCAAGAAGAAAGCAACAATTGCTGCTCCACCACCAATAGCACAAATATAGATGAATGAACATTTTAATATTTTTTGAACATTGTTGTATTGATTGACAGCTAATTTTTCAGCAATTAATTTAGAAATTGCAGTTGGAATACTATAAGATGAAATTAATAATATCAAAGCATATATATTATAAGCAGTAGAATAATATCCCATTCCTTCCGGTTGAATCATAGCAGTTAATGGACTACGATACAATACACCAATAATTCTAACTAAAATTCCTGCGATTGCTAAAATAGAGGCTTGCTTCACAATTGAATTTTTTCGACTCATAAAACCCCTCACTTTCTTTATCATTATAACAATATTTTTAAATAAAATCAAAATTCTTTCTATATCTTCATAAATACAAATTTCCATTAAAAAATTTACTTTAAGAAAATAAAATGCCTTTTTTTAAAAAAAATAAAAAAATTTCGAATAAAAAAAAGAAATTTGAGAAAAATTTGACTATATGTATATAGGAGGGATATTATGAGTACACAAAGTAATCTTATTGAAATGGGTAAAGCACTCAAAAATCTTGAAGAATCTGGTATATACGATGTAGAAAAATATAGTTATGCTTTGTTGCATCAAACAAGCCAACTAGAATACTTTTATTGTCATTTGGTAAAAGACGGTGACTGTGATGAAACATATTATCATGTTCAACGTAGACCTAAAGTTCATCAGCTTGCATATTTTAATATTGGCAGGGGATTTCCTAAAGAATTAATGGATGGTCATTGGTGTTATGTTTTAAAAGATATGGGATATAAAATGTTGGTTATTCCTTGTACTTCTATTAAGGAAGATTCAACAGAAGTTAATCCTTCATTTGAAAAGGATATTAAAATAAAAACCAAAAAACATATAACTCAAAGTCGTATACAATTAAGTGATATTCGTTCTATTGATATTCAGCGTTTAGATTTAAGAAAACCATTTTATGATGTTATAACACCTAGTGAAGAAATTAATGAATTTGTACATAAAAATTTATTTGAATAATGAATTGCTTTCATGTATGATGTTTCATATATGGGGGAGAAGAAGTATGTTTTATGGAAGAATTTATAAAAGGATGTAAAAAAGGTATTCCAATAGCATTAGGATATTTTCCGGTGTCTTTTTCTTTTGGGGTTATGGTTGTTTCTAGTGGTTTACCTTTAGGTATGGCAACATTAATATCTTTAACAAACCTTACATCGTCTGGACAATTTGCAGGGGTTTCATTGATGCTTGCTTATTCATCTTATGTGGAAGTTGCTTTCACTTTGTTGTTAATTAATGCACGTTATTTTTTGATGTCTTTATCATTAAGCCAAAAAATAGATCAAAAGATGAATACACTACAAAGAATGATCATTTCTTTTGGAATTACTGATGAAACATTTAGTGTTGCATCTTTACAAGAGGGTATATTGACTTTTCGTTTTATGTTAGGTTTTATTACAACACCTATTATAGGCTGGACACTAGGAACATTATGTGGAGAAACGTTGACTCATTTTTTACCTACATCAATTCAAAATGCGATGGGCATTGCATTATATGGCATGTTTATAGCAATTATTGTACCTGCTAGTGCAAAATCCTCAAAAATATTGAAGGTTGTTTTGTTTAGTGGTATTGTTTCAATGATTTTCTTCTATGTACCTGTTTTTGATGTTTTATCTAGTGGTCTTAAATTAATCTTATCAACTTTAATAGGGGCTATATATGGAGCAATGCGTTATCCAATTGTTAGTAAAGGATGTGATGTTTCATGACATATTATTTGACATGTATATTGGTTATGGCGATCTTTACATATTTACCAAGAATGTTACCTTTAACATGTTTTCGTAAAGAAATCACATCACCATTTATTCAATCGTTGCTTTATTATGTTCCATATGCTGTACTATCAGCTTTAACGTTTCCAAGTATTTTTTATTCAACAGGTGATATATTCAGTTCAATTGTAGGATGTTTTATAGCAATATATTTTGCATACAAAGGAAAAGGTTTAGTATTTGTTGCATGTGCTGCAATGATATGTGTTTATATAATTCAATTATTCTAGTTCTCGAAAGAGGACTTTTTTTGTTATAGGAGGGTATTATGAATCATCAATTATATAGAAGTGGTTTTCCGTAGGCACAATGTGTCTTTTTTTGTTTTTAATTTAAAGAAAAGGAAGGGAAATGTAATGAAAAAATATTTTAAAATAGTAAGTATTGTTTTTATGGTGATGATAATGTGTTTATCATCAATAACAATAGTTAAAGGTTACAATGATCATTTTACAACATACACATCTTTTGGATATAAAGGAGTTAAACGTAAAAGTTATACATCAAATGTTGGACGAAAAGTGAGTGCAAAAGGACATACAACTTGTTTTTATAATGATGGAACATGGCTGTATTGTATTGAAAACGGACAAACTTTAACCCATGATGCAAGTTTTGATAAAGTTGATGATATTGAAAGCTTTTTAGAAAGTACAATACACAAAAAGACAACTGCGGCTCAAAAACAAAAATGGTTAAGTGTTTTAATGACAAAAGCTCCTGCTGATTTTAATGGAACAGCAGCAAGTCAATCAGAGGAAACACATATCCGTTATTGTGTTATATCAACACTTATTTGGGAGATTATGGATGAGTGTCGAGATAAAGATTTTCAATATATAGGAGCTGATGCAGGAAAAACAGCACCAAGAGATGGAAATACTTATGCAACAGATGAAGTACGAAATAAATTTTTTAAATATTATGATGAATATGTAAGTGAAATAGAAGATTTTTATAAGATTCCTAGTTTTACATCATCATCAATTGTAGATGCACCTATATATGAAATGAATTATAATCAACAAACCAAACAATATGTTGTATCTTTAAAAGATACACAAGGTGTTTTAAATAACTATGATATAAGTGCAGAAAATTGTACTTTTAAAAAAGATGGGAATACACTTCAAATAACAACCAATCAAAAAATAGAAAATGGACAAAATATTGTTGTTTATTTGAAGGATAATCAAAATCATCGTCAAAGTGGTTTGGTTGGTTTTCAACCAAGTATAGCATCTTATCAAAAAATCATGTGTGCTGGTGAATTAGTGCCAATTCAAACAAGAGCTTATTTAAAATTGAAAGTAAAATTAGGTAGTCTAGAATTAAAGAAAACAGATGCTTATCATTCGCTTGTTGATGGTGCTATATTTCATTTAACAAATCATCAAGATGTAAATATGGATATGACAGTATCTCAAGGAAAATTGACTATTGATAATTTGAAACCAGGTTTATATGAACTTTATGAAGTCAAAGCACCACAAGGATATTTATTGAATACACAAAAATATCAAGTCAAAATAGAAGGTGGAAAGGTGACTCAACAAACAATAGTGAACCAAGAGCCATTAGGACAAATTCAATTGAAAAAGACAATTGATGCTAGTATAACTTCAAATCTTTTAGGTGATGCTTATGTTAAAAATATTTCTTATGGATTATATGCTAAGGAAGATATAAAGAGCGTTGCTTCAAGTCATACATACTATACTAAAGATCAGTGTGTAGGTATTGGTAAAACGGATAGTCAAGGTCTTATAACATGGAAAGATTTACCATTAGGAAAATACTTTATTAAGGAACTAGAAACAAATCCTTCGTTATTATTGAATTCATCAATAATTGATGTTGAATTAAAATATGCGAATATGAATGAAACTTTAATAAGTGTTTCAACTTCTGCTCAAGATAAAATAGCATCAAGACGTATTCAAATTTTTAAAGAAGGAACTAAAGATGGACAAGGTGGAGTTGTTCAAGGGTTAAAAGGAGCAGAATTCACTTTTGTTTTAAATAGTGATTTTGAAAAAGTAGGTTTTGAAAAAGCAACAAAGTATTTTACAGGAGTAACGAATGATGATGGTTTTTTAACTACGTCTTTTTTACCTTATGGAACATATCGTGTTCGTGAAACCAAAACACCTGATGGATATTATGGAACAAGTGATTTTTTAGTTATGATTGATCAAGATTATTCTTTTTATGAAATTCCATATCAAATCAAGAAATTAACAGTTAATAATGTTCCATTTGAAACGTTGTTAAAAATTGTGAAAAAAGATAAAGAAACAGGAAAAACAGTACAAATTAAAGGAGCTACCTTTAAGATTAAAAACTTAGATACACAAGAATATGTTTCTTATACAGATTGGTCAGCATTTCCAAATATTCATGTAGATGAATGGTCAACTCATGAAGATGGAACAATTACTTTAAATACAAAGTTAAAAAAAGGTCGTTATGCTTTAGAAGAAATCAAAGCTCCTCAAGGATATTTGTTAAACAAGCAAAATCTTATTTTTGAAATTGATAATAAAGATTATGATATTTCTAATGATGGAGTAACACCAATTGTAGTTGTTGAGTTTTTTGATGAAGTTGTTAAAGGTGAAATATCTATTCATAAGATGGGAGATGTTTTAACTGATTATAAGGATGGACAATTTATTTATGAAAAACAAGAGTTAAAAGATGTTACTTTTGGTATTTATGCTTATGAAGATATTTTATCTGCAAGTGATCAGTCTCTTTTGTATAAAAAAGGTGAAAAAGTTTGTGAAGTGATAACTGATGAAAATGGTCGTGCTAAAACACCACTTTTACCTTTAGGGAAGTATGAATGTAAGGAATTAAAAACAAATGATGGGTATATTTTAAATGCTGAACCTGTTATTGTGACTTTAGATTATCAAGGTGAAAATAAAGGTGTTGTTGAACAAAAAATTGATTTCATTAATGAAAGAGAAAAAATAACTGTTCAAGTTGGTAAAAAAGATGAAGATTCAAAAGAGTTTATTAATGGAGCTGAGTTATCTCTTATCGCTAATCAAGATATTTATAATGATAAAGGTGAAAAAATTGTTGAAGCAAATACAGTTTTAAAGACTATACAATCTTCTAAGGATGGATATATAAGTTTTGATATGGATTTACCTTTACAAGCAAAAGATATTATAGAACCACTTTATCGTATTGAAGAAACAAAACAACCAGATGGTTATGTAAAAACAAATGTCGTACATTATGTTCAAGCTAACTATTCTAATAAAGATATGACATATCAATTTGATTTCTTTAATAAAATAACGCTTACTCATATATGGAAATTAGATAGTGAAACAAATAAACCATTATCAGGAGCATTATTACAAATTATTGATCCGATAACTTATCAAGTTATTGATGAATGGGAAAGTAGTCAAGACGCCCATATTGTCAAAGGGTTGATTATGGATAAAGAGTATATTTTACATGAAGTGAAGGCACCTGATGGTTATATGGAAACAGAAGATTTATTGTTTGTCATGAATTATCCTGAAAAGACAATTCAATTAACGAATGAGAAAGTTGTTATGGAAACATTGGCAGATGAACCTCCAGTTACAGAAGATTCTATATCATTAAGACCATTATTAACATTATTAACAATATCATTTGTAGCAATCATTGTATTAAACAAAAAGAAGGTTTCGTAATGAAACCTCCTATAAAAAACAATAACTATAAATTTAATAAACGTTTTGTATCTCTTGCGATAACAAGTTCTTCGTTTGTTGGAATAACATAAACTTTAATTTTTGATTCAGGTTTAGAAATCAAACGTTCACCTTCACCATTTTCATTAGCATCATCATCAATCACGATACCTAATGCTTCACTAACTAAAGATAAGATTCCTTTTCTTGCATAAGCAGAATTTTCACCAATACCAGCAGTAAATGCAATTGCATCACAACCACCTAAAGCAATAAAATATCTTCCAATATAAGCAATAACACGTCTAAAGAAAATATCAATTGCTAATTGAGCTCTTTCATTACCTTCGTTAGCTGCATTCATAACATCTCTAAAGTCACTAGAAACACCAGATACACCTAATAATCCAGATTCTTTATTTAACATATGAATAATATCTTTCATATCCATACCAACTTGTTCAATTAAATAATCAATAATAGATGGATCTAAATCTCCACTACGAGTTCCCATCACAATACCAGCTAATGGTGTGAATCCCATAGAAGTATTAATTGATTTTCCATCTTTAACAGCTGATAAAGAACCACCAGCACCTAAGTGAGCAACAATAATTTTAGAATGTTCTGGATTACCTAATTTATCAATAACTCTTTGAGAAACATAATAATGGCTAGTCCCATGAGCACCATATTTTCTTACTTTATAGTCAGTATAGAATTTATATGGGATAGGATAGATATAGCATCTTGGCTCTAAAGTTTGATGGAAAGCTGTATCGAAAACAGCAACAGCACCAGCATTAGGAATTGCTTCTTTAAAAGCATAATAACCAGTTAAATGAGCTGGGTTATGTAAAGGTGCTAAAGATTTTAATTCATCAATTTTGCTAATAACATCTTCATCAATAATAGCAGATGAATTAAAATAAGAACCACCTTGAACAACACGATGACCTACACCTTTAATTTCATCTAATGAAGATACAATTGATTTTTCCATTAATGTATCTAATAATAATTGTACAGCTTCTTTATGTGTTGGTATAGCTAAAGTACGAACATCTTTTTCACCGTTATATTTGATTGTAAAAATTGAATCTTCCAATCCGATTCTTTCAATAACTCCTGAAGTGATGACTTCTTCATTATCCATTTCAAATAATTGGAATTTTAATGAAGAACTACCAGCATTAACAGCAATAACTTTTGACATTTTTATTTTCCTCCTTAATCGTCTTTATTATAGCATTAATCTCAAAAAAAACTAGTGGAAAACTTCATGAAAATAGAAACAAATCTTGATATTTCTATAAATTGGTATATAATAAATTTCGAGCCAGGGGTGCAATTTGCTGAGAAAGGTCTAACCTTGTCCCTTATGATCTGAACTGGGTAATGCCAGCGTAGAGAGTGCAAATAAGTTTTTTTTGCTTTCTTACGCTTGTAGGAAAGCTTTTTATTTGTTGGCTCCTTTATCAAGAAAGGGGAAAAAGAAAGATGAAAAAAATGTTTGAAATGAAGTTTGATGCTTTATCATTAGTCCTAGTTGCTATGTTTATGGCAATTACAGTTGTATTGAGTTTTTTTAATAAGTTCATTCCTGAAATGCCACAAGGTGGCACAATATCTTTTGATATTATTGCTATTTTTCTATGTGCTTATTTTATGGGAACTGGATATGGTGTAATTTGTGGAGTTGGTGTTGCAATTTTACAATTTGTATTAGGTATGGCAACATATTATGGGCCTTGGTCTGTTTTATTGGATTATGTTTTACCACTTGCTGTGTGTGGTTTAGCACCATTAATTAAAACAACAACAATTAAAGATATACCTGTTTTTTGGGGAATTATTTTCTCAATGATTTTGAAATATATTTCTCATTATTTTTCAGGAGCATGGTTATTTGCTGAATATGCTGAAGGAAATCCTTGGATTTATTCTTTTTGGTATAATCTTTATTATAATTTGGGAACTTTGATTTTATGTATGATTGTTGTTCCTATACTATATAATCGTTTAAGTCCAACATTTAAAAAATTGAGATAAAAACATGAAAATCTTTTGGTTTAAAGACTAAAAGATTTTTTATATATATTGAAGTCTTGGATAAATAGAAATTTTTTGCTATAATGGTTAAGATGTAGAAAGAGGTATGTTTATGAATAAACCATTAAAAAGAAAGGATGTTCTCATCCATTGTTATAAACATGATGGCAGTGTGCATCGTTGTTGGGATAAAGGGTTTGTTCTTGAAGAAACAGATCAACATTTTATTGTTATCAACAATCACACTTTAGTGACTGAGTCAGATGGTCGAAAATGGTATACAAGAGAACCTGCTATTTGCTATTTTCCAAAACATAAATGGTATAACGTGATTTGTATGATTCGTAAAAATGGAGTTCATTTTTATTGTAATATTGCATCACCGACTTTATATGATGGGCAAGCTTTAAAATATATTGATTATGATTTAGATTTAAAAGTGTTTCCTGATTATAAATATAAAGTTTTAGATGAAGAAGAATATCGTCAACATAAAGAACAGATGCATTATGGAAAAGAACTAGATCAAATTTTAAAACAGCAACTTGATTTATTAATTGAAATGACAATGAATATGTCAGGACCATTTAGACCAGGTTTTGCTGAATATTGGTATCAAGTTTATCAAGAACAACGTTAAAAAGGAGGTGTTTCAATGATAACTTTTCACTCTGAACAAGATATGATTCATTTTGGTGAACAATTAGCATTACATATGTTTCCTGGTTTTATTTTAACTTTACAAGGTGATTTAGGAGCTGGAAAAACAACTTTTACTAAAGGAATAGGGAAAGGTTTAGGGGTTCAAAGAATTATAAATTCTCCAACTTTTACAATTGTGAAAGTTTATCATGGGAATATGCCTTTGTATCATTTTGATGCTTATCGTTTAGAAGGTCAAGATGAAGAATTAGGATTTGAAGAAATGTTTGAAGGCGATGGTGTTTGTGTAATTGAATGGCCTGCTTTTATTGAAAGGATATTACCTAAAGAAAGATTAGAGATTAATATTACTAAAAATGATGATGAGAGTCGTACTTTTTCTTTTCAGGCTTATGGTAAAAAATATGAAGATATGATTAAGGAGATGGCATTATGACAAGTTTAATTATGGATACTTCTAATCAATATTTATTGGTGGCTTTATATGAAGATGGAAAATGTTTAGAATCAATTCAAGAATTAGGCTCACAAAGACAATCAGAAAATGCAATTCCTTATTTAGAAAAAGTATTAAATAATCATCATAAAGAATTAAGTCAAATAGATGAAATCATTATCACAAGAGGACCAGGGTCTTATACTGGTGAAAGAGTAGCAATGACAATTGCAAAAACATTAAGTGTTGTAACATCTGTTAAAGTTAAAGCTATTTCATCATTAGCGGCTTATGCTGGTTTAAACAAATGTGTTTCTGTTATTGATGCACGTAGTCATAAGGTTTTTGTATGTGCTTATGATCGAGGTCAACCACAAATTGAAGAACAACTTATTGAAGTTGAACATTTTAATGAATTTATGACTCGTTTTGTTGGTTATCAAGTTGTTGGGCAAAGTGATGTTGTAGGATATCCATTATGTGATATTGATTTAGCTGAGAATTTATATCAACTATCATTAAATGAAAACTATATTGAGAATGTTGATGCTTTAGTACCAACATATTTAAAGGATGTTGAGGCGAAGAAAATATGTTTATAAGAGCAATGGATATTGATGATCTTTCAAGGGTTGTTGCTCTTGAACAACAATTGTTTACTTCTGCTTGGTCAAAAGCAGATTTTATGTATGAAATATTTCAAAATGATTTTTCACATAATTTTGTTTTAGAAAAAGATCATCAAATCATAGGGTATGTTGGGATTTGGATTATGTATGAGCAAGCTCAAATCACAACAATTGGTATTGACGAAAATTATCAAGGACAAGGATTAGGTTTGTATTTGTTAGAAAGTATGATAGATTTTGTCAAGGAACAAGGCTGTGAAACTTTGAGTTTAGAAGTGCGTGTTTCTAATGATAAAGCTATTGGTTTATATAAAAAAGTTGGATTTGAACAAGTGGCATTGCGTAAAGATTATTATCAGGATAATCATGAAGATGCCTATTTAATGATTAAAAATTTGGAGGTGAATACATGAGTCTTATTTTAGCTATTGAATCAAGCTGTGATGAAATGTCAGTTGCAATCTTAAAAGATAAGCGTGAGTTATTATGTAATGTTGTAGCATCGCAAATTGATACACATCGTTTGTTTGGTGGTGTTGTTCCTGAAATAGCGAGTCGTATGCATGTGGAATGTGTTTCAACGGTTTTAAAGACAGCATTAAATGAAGCACATATTTCTATGGAAGATATTGATGCTATTGCAGTAACAAAAGGACCTGGATTAGTTGGTTCATTGCATGTAGGAATGCAAGCTGCGAAAACATTAGCATTAGCATATCATAAACCATTAATTGGAGTTCATCATATTGCTGGACATATTTATGCTAATGAGTTGATTGAAGATATTCAATATCCTTGTTTATGTTTAGTTGTTAGTGGTGGTCATAGTGAACTTGTTTATATGAAAAAACCTTTTTCATTTCAAGTCATTGGTGAAACATTAGATGATGCTATTGGTGAAGCTTATGATAAAGTAGGACGTGTTTTACATTTACCATATCCTGGAGGACCAGTAATTGATAAAATGGCCAAAGAAGGTATTCATAGATATGATTTACCTTTACCTTTAAATGATGATTCTTATAACTTTTCGTTTAGTGGATTGAAATCTGCTGTTATTAATCTTTGCCATAATGCAAAGCAACGTGGTGAAAAGATTATACCAGAAGATTTAGCTTGTTCATTTCAAGATGTAGCTTTGGATGTTTTGGTTTCTAAAACAATTAAAGCTGCACTTGATTATCATGTAAAAGAAATTATTGTTGCTGGTGGGGTAAGTGCCAATAAAGGATTAAGAGAACGTTTGAAAGATAAAAGTCCCATCCCTGTATTATTTCCACCACTGTCATATTGTACAGACAATGCTGCAATGATTGCTTCTGCAGCTCGTATTATGTATGAAAATCAAATGTTTTCGACACTTGATTTAGGTGTAAAACCTGCTTATGATTTAGAAGAAGAAAGTGTTGGTGAATAATATGGAGAAAAAACATCAAAAAATTTCAAAAGCGACAATGTCTCGTTTCCCTATTTATTTAAAAGCATTACGCAATATGCAGCATGAAGGGAAGGATAATTTTTTATCTAGTGAGTTAAGTGAAGTTACAGGTATCTTAGATACGACTATTCGTAGAGATTTTAGTTTTTTAACTGAAAAGGAATCTTTAGGTAAAAGAGGTATCGGTTATGATACAAAAGAGATTATTAATGTTTTGAATAATGTTTTAGGTTTAGGTTTAGATGAGTCTATTATATTAATTGGTGTTGGTAATTTAGGAAGTGCTATTTTAAAATATAATCGTTGGCAATATACAGTTGGAAAGATTGTATGTTGTTATGATCAAGATCAAAATAAGATGGGAGAACGTTTTGGTGTAAAGTTACATCATATTGATACTTTAGAAGAAACATTTCCTAAAGATTGTAAGATTGCTATTTTAGCAATCAGTGATCATGTTCAAGAAACTGTTGATCGTTTGATGGCATTAGGTGTTAAAGGCATTGTTGATTTTACACATAGTCATTTTACAGTTGATAGTGATGTTGTTGTTCAAACAGTTGATGTTGTTGTTGCTATTCAAGAATTGGTTTTGAAAATGCATGCTATTGATGAATAAATATTAAAGAAGATTTAATGCGATAAGTTTTAAATCTTTTTTTGTTATAGGAATTGCTATATACAAAGTAATTGCTATATGCTATAATTTGTATAGAAGTTTTACCTCAAAAAAACGTAATATAAAAATTTGAAAAAAGAGAGGTAAAATATGAAAAAAGAAATCATTGAATTACAAACAACCACTGATCCAGTTGTTAAGGAGTTTTTTAGAAA
>Ga0129317_1001720_pt1 | contig 14806 bp, 16 predicted proteins | sample Cm1ome_FD_94430 | JGI IMG/M metagenome (GOLD analysis project Ga0129317, IMG submission 94430) | Eastern black-and-white colobus group fecal microbial communities from Wisconsin, USA - Cm1105 metagenome | ecosystem: Host-associated > Mammals > Digestive system > Large intestine > Fecal | place...
ACCGTCCTTTTCGATCAATGTGATACGGAAGTCCTCGCCTGTGAATCGGTCAAGCTTGGTGATCGGATCACCGCTGTCATAGCACTGTGCCACCAGATGACATTCATGCGCAAGATTTTCCTTGACCTCTTTACGGAAGAAATTATAATATGAAACAGTTGTGATGAGGATACCGATGATCGCTGTTACGACACCCATATAAAACAGATGCAGATTGATCTTTCTCTCCATATCATTCGTCCTTATCCAGCTTGTAGCCTACGTTTCGGACAGTCCCTATATATCTTCCGCACTCACCCAGCTTCGCTCGCAGAGTACGGATATGCACATCAAGGGTACGCCCCGTGCTTTCCTGTCCCCATATGGAATCAATGAGATAGTCACGGGCAAAAGCCTTTCCGGGGCTTTTTATAAGTGTTTTCAGCAGTTCAAATTCCTTGTATGTTAGCTCTGTCTGTTTGCCTGATATGTACACCTTTCGGGAATCCTCATTCAGCAGTATCTCGGCATATCGGTATTCATTGCTCTGATTTTTTCCTCTCAGCCTTGCCTTCACACGGCTTACAAGCTCCATAACGCCAAATGGTTTGCACAAATAATCATCAGCACCGAGGTCAAGCCCCTTCACACGGTCAAGCTCAGTAGTCTTTGCCGAGATAATAATGACAGGGATTTTTTCGGTAACGAGATCATCACGCAGCTTTTTAAGTATCGTTAGTCCGTCGTCCCCCGGCAGCATAATGTCAAGCAAAATAAGGTCGGGAACGGCTTTAACTATCGCTTTATATAACTCCTTGAAGCTTACAAAGCACTGAGTATCATAGCCGTTACTCTTCATTGCATATGCTTCAAGCTCACGGATATTATCATCATCTTCAACGATGTATATTAGCATAGTATCACACTCCTGATACTATCATTATAACAAGTTTATGTTAATTTGAACAGTACCGAAAGGTTAAACCTATGTTAAATAGGCTTAAACTCGTTTTGTTGATTGACTTTGAGGCGCTCGACTGATATAATAATAAAGAGAAATAAAACGCCGTTTTTTGAGAGGAGAAGTGAGAATTGAGAAAAATCAGATCAGTCATAAAAGAGCTTGATCCTAAAGTGTTTATCGCACTTACGGTCGCAGGTATCATCAATGCTTTCGGAGTTACGATTTTTTTATTTCCCGTAAAGCTGTATGACAGCGGAATATCAGGTTTGTCAATGCTGCTTGATCAGGTCACACCATCAGGTATGACTCTATCATTATTTCTGCTGCTCCTGAATATCCCGATTTTTGCCTTTGGACTGAAAAAGCAGGGCATCGCATTTACAGTCTATTCGATCTTCACAGTCGGTGTATATTCACTGATGTCATTTATGATAATGAACGTCCTGCCAATAGACGTTTCCTTCATATCTCCGCTTGCAGGCTCAGACCTTTTGCTGTGTGCTATCTTCGGCGGTGTTATTTCGGGTATAGGCAGCGGACTTACGATCAGGTACGGCGGTGCTATTGACGGCATAGACGTTATGTCTGTTATCTTTTCAAAGAAGATAGGCGTTTCTATTGGAACGTTCGTTATGATATTCAATACCATTCTGTATATCATTTGCGGAATTACGATCAAAAGCTGGATATTACCGCTGTATTCTATCGTGACATACTATATCGGCTCACGCACAGTTGATTTTGTGGTAGAGGGTATTGATAAGTCAAAATGTGCTATGATAGTTACCACAAAGGCAGGCAAAATCTCCGATGCACTGGCTGAAAATTTCGATTCAAGCGGAACGATCGTAAATGCTATCGGAGGGTATTCAAAGGAAAGCAAAGAGATAATTTATTTCATTGTGAATCACTTTCAGATCAACAAACTCAAAAAGATAGTCCACAATATTGATCCTGCTGCATTTATCTCGCTGCAGGAGGTATCTGATATTATCAGAAAAAAGGATATGTAAAAAGAAATGGCTCAGAACCTCTGAGCCATTTCTTTATGGGCGGATAAAAGCCGCTAATGTTCTAAACCCGGTACAACATATATCGGAACCTTGTACCGGATTCAAAGTGCTGATTTTCAAAAGAAAATTTCTTTCATATTCTTCGGCATAGACTCAAACATCATCTGCACCACAGCTTCCGCAGAGGTGGTGTTGTCGTTCAGCAGCCACTCCTTTGTCATGCCCACAGTTCCGTAGCAGTATAACCGAATAGAGAATTTAAGCTGAGTATCAAGGACTTCGGTCTTCAGCTTTTCTTTTGCGATCAGTTCATACCGCTTGACGAAGTGTTCAAGCATATACTGCCACAAAGCGTTCTGTGAAACATCATCGTATGCGCGTTTATAGAAGATAAACTCCTGCCGCATTTTTGCCATTCCCTGTGCTGCGGACTCTGCGGAAATAACATCGGTATCGTAGGCATCGCTAAGGAATATCCACGCTACAAGGTCGTACTTATCCTTGAAATGATAATAGAAAGTGGGACGTTCTATCTCGGCAACTCTGCATATTTCGGTGACTCTTATCTTGTCCAGAGGCTTGATCTTCATAAGCTCTTTCATCTTATCGGCTATCCATATTTTGGTGCGCTCTGCCATAGTGTTCACGCTCATTTCTTACAGAATTTAAAAAGTGTAAGACTTTCTGTCATTATTATAATTCTGTATATTGAATTTGTCAAGTGGCTGTGGTAGCATATATTCAAAGGAGATGATATTATACACTTTACAGGCACAGTTTACCGTAACCCCTATTGGGAGACATTCCCGCTTTTGCAGATAACACAGGGCTGCACCCACAACAAGTGCAAATTCTGCACCATGTATCGTGATGTAACCTTCAAAATGCAGCCTATGGAGTGGATCGAACAGGACTTGCAGGAGATCGCAGGAATAGCACCGAATGCGGCAACTATTCAGCTTTTAAGCGCCAATCCCCTTGCTATGACCTATGATAAGCTTGCACCGATTCTTGAAATGATAAACAAATATCTGCCGAACATGGAGTACATCTACGCTGCCACAAGAGTCACCGACATTCGCAACAAAACCGTAGCACAACTTAAAAGCCTGAAAGAAATGGGCTTGCGTGAGATCTCCCTCGGTATCGAAAGCGGCGATGATTGGACTTTGAAGCGTATCAACAAGGGCTATACCTCCGCAGATATACTGGAGCAATGTCACAAGCTGGAAGAAGCAGGTATCAACTACTGGATGACGTTTCTCAATGGTGTGGCAGGCAGAGAGCATAGTCACGACCACGCAGTAAACTCCGCAAGAATATTCAGCCAGTGCAAGCCTATGCTGGTCGGCACGGGCGGTCTGACGCTGTTCCCGGGCACTCCCCTGCTCGAAGAAGCACAGCGGGGCGAGTTTGATCCGCTTTCCGAAAAGGAAATGCTCATTGAACTGAAAACCTTTGTTGAGAACCTGACCTGTGACTGCTCGTTCATCACGCACCATACCGTTTCGGGCAAAAATCTGACGGGGCAGGTCTTTCTGAAACGCAAGGAAAGCATTATAGCAGCTCTTGAACATGAGATCAGTCACGGTGATCCGGACGCTATGGCAGCGATAAGAAACAGAAAAAGAACGCTGTGATATTATTTCATTTTTACATATTGACAATTTCCGAAATGTGTGATAGAATATACTCAGCACATCAAGGAGGGTGATAAAAATGGACATAGATATGATTGAGATCAGCAAGGCGCTTTCTAACGAAACACGGCTGAATATCCTCAAATGGCTCAAAGACCCCGAAGGCAATTTTCCACCCCAGGGCGGCTGTCTGAGCGAGCCTGTTGACCTCAAGGGCGGTGTCTGTGTGAGCAGCATACAGGCGAAAGCGAACCTTTCACCTTCCACAGTGTCGAACTATCTCGACACCTTGCAGAGGGCAGGACTTCTACTCTCCGAGCGCCACGGCAAATGGACATATTACCGCAGGAATGAGGAGACGATTAATCTACTTGTAGAGTATATTAAAAATAGTTTATAATTTTTTGAAGGGAGTGAAACATCATGGCAAGAATATCAGCTAGATTAATTGGAAAAGAATTAGGCAAAAATGCACACGAAGTTAATGAGATGCTTGCAAAGATTGGATTCATTAAAAAAAGTAAATATGTAACCAGAACTGGATCACCAACTTGGGATATTACCGAACTTGGAGAACAACATGGAGAATTGTCTCATCATCCATATAGCTCTGGATATATCTGGGATCCAGATGTAATTGATATCCTGAAAAAAGTGTTTAACCTTTAATATTATAAAAGAGCTGTAAGCCAACGCTTGCAGCTCAAAAATAAAAGCCCTGAGTTCCTCAGGGCTTTATGATATTTAGATCAAATAAGATATGCGTAAATCGCGGTATGTTTGTTTGAAAAAATGGTCTCCATGCTGATTTCTTTGATCGTGATATCCTTGGAACTCATTATCTGACATAGTTTTTCACAGGCATTCACGATCTCCTCACGGCGTGAGGCAGCCAGTTCGTTGTCCCCCTTGGCATCGTCAGTCCTCCTTGCTCTACTGCGCTTCAAAGCCGTTTTCTTTGAGCCATTCGGATATGTCATCATCAAGTGTACTTCCGCCGGAATAATGAACCGACAATCCCTCACCGATCGTTGAATCCGGTGCGAGTTTTGCGATAGCAGTAAGGCTCTGTCCGAAGCGTCCGCCACCGTGTGAGCAGGTGTCAGCCCTGCTGCATTGCTTCTTTCGTTAGCATACCGCACCGCTTCAAGCCATGAAATATTGTCAACGGGCAGACTTTCACCGTCAAAGGTGCTGGGGTCATCGCCCATAAGTGCTTCGTAGTCGGACTGCAAGGCTTCATAAGGGTCTATATAAAACGCCGACACCGTTACTTCGTGGAGCGTTTCATCGCCAATGCGCCAGTTCTCCGAATCAGGACTTCCCATTTTGAAGCTGCCGCCTTCGATCAGTATAAAACCGTCATTTACTGCTGTCGGAACAGTAGTGCTGTCCTGTGATGTTGTTAACGGTTCTGTCTGCTTAGTGGTCGTTTGTGCAGTTGCCTTTTGTGAATTCTGCCAGCTTGAATTGCTGAAGCTGTTATCAGCACTTTTCTCTTTCAGTGAAAAATTCATCACAACTCCGATGATAATTGCACAGCCCAGCCATACAAGAGTTTTTATTGAATACTTTTTATCTTTATTCTTTTGGGTAACTTCTGACAGCACATATCCGGCAAGTACAAAAAACATAAGCATTGCAAGGTTTTGCAGGATAATGAGCCACTTTGCCGTTGAATAGTCAAGAAACGCGAAGTGCGTTTGGAACGTGATATAGTTCACAATGCCGCTTTTCAGAAACAGCCGCAGTCCCACGCCTGAAACGCCCGTCAGAATCACTTTGAAGATCATTTTGCCCTTTTCAGGCAGCTTTGCGGTCATAGCTTTCATATGCAGACCTATATGCACTCCCATGAGAATGAATGACCAATAGGACATGGCAAGGTGCAGTTTTCTTGCGGTCATTACATTTATCAGCCCGTACATAAATGGTACAGCGTGACCGCTCATGGACATTCCGCTGAGTGCCGTCAAAGCGATAGCCGCAAGCATCAGCGTGTTCACCGCCGTCATGACAATGCGGTAGGGTGAATACTTACCCTTGAAAATTGACTTATACCATTTGCGGTTAAGGATATGATGCAGCACAAGTGTTACCGTCATTCCTATACCAAGCCACTCGTGAAGCACATCGCCTGTCACCTGAAAAGCCATTAAAAATAACAAAAGGACTGTCAGCACCACATCGACTATCCTTTTGATGATGTTTGTAGTCTTTGCCTGCATAACAGTCCCCTCTTTCTTTTACTTCATTTCCTTTTCCCAGAAGCGAATAACATTCAGACCAAGACCGTCGGCAACGCTTTCAAGCTCCTTTACCTCATCGGCAGTAAGTGTGATATTTGCCGCCTTAACAGCGTCATCCACATGGCTGACCTTTGTGACTCCGATTATCGGAAGCGTTCCCTTAGCAACAGCCCACGCAACAGGTACCTGTGCGATACCTAAGCTGTACTTGTCAGCGATCTTGCCAAGAGCCTTGTTCATGACCTCCAGCTTGTCGAGAATGGGGTTATAGCTGTCTGCTCTTGCCGAGCCTGCCGGCATGGGATGAGCTGTATCATACTTGCCCGAAAGTGCGCCCTGTTCCAGTACCATATATGAGAAGAATGTGATTCCGTTTTCCTTGCAGTAGTCAAGTATTCCCGACTCCTCCGAAGAACGGTTGATAAGGCTGTAATGGTTCTGCACAGCAGAGAGTTTCAGACCGTGAGCTTTTAGAATTTCAGCCGCCTGTTTGATCTCTGCAAGGTTGTGATTGGACACACCGAGCATCGGAACGTTGTCCTTACCCTCGAAATACTTTGCAAGCTCCTCTGTCCACTTCGGAGCGTCCCATACGTTGTGGATCCAGTAAATATCAAAGCGGTCAAGCTCCATGAGTTTCAGCTGCATTCCGATCATGTCCTGCATTGCAGTGGGAGATGAAGCGTCTGCGCACTGGGGGGTGAATTTGTCTGAGATAAGATAGCTCTCTCTCGGCATATCCTTTACAAAACCTGCAAGCACCTTCTCGGAAGTCCCCATTCCGTAGGCGTAAGCGGTATCCCACAGGTTCAGACCGTTTTCCATTGCCTTGTCAAAAATAGGGCGGAGAGTTTCTGTTGTCAGGCTTGCGCCGAATGTTCCATCGTTGCCCCAAGCCCACGCACCGAGGGCGATCTTTGGTATTTTTTTCATAAATATTCCCTCCTTTTGATCAGGTATTATCCTTAAAGCTCAGGCACTTTCCGATCACATCACCTGTCCGCAGATACTGATAATTTGGAAACTCGAACAGCACAGGTCTGACCTTTGTGTAATCAGGCTTGCCCTTATCGTTCAGGCACTCCTCCTCAACATAGGTGTTGTCTATCGTGCAGATAAAGCTCTCATAATTCGGTGTCTTATAAATGTCCGCCACCGAGCATTCCAGTGTCAGGTTAGCAGCCTTGATGACAGGTGTTCCATTCTCTCCCAGCTCGTATTCAAACAGCCCGGATTTGTCATTTTTTGCACCTGTTACAGAACCGGCAATATCAACAGCAGAAAGCATTTCCTCCGTTACAAGGCTCACTGACAGCTTACCGTTTTCCTTAATGAGATGGTTGATAAAATGGGGCTCGGCAAGGCTCACAAGAATACGGTCATGGCCGATGATCCCGATATGCGCGACCAGCGTCCATGTGGGCTTATCGCCGTTCATTGTACCGATCACGGTCACAGGTGTGGGGTAGAGCGCCAGCTTAGCATCAATACTTTTTTTCATGAATATCACTCCTATCATCTATTCTGACACAGTGTCATTATAGATATTGTAACACTATTCTGACACGATGTCAATATGGTTCGAGCATATTTCAGAAATTCGTTATATCGCACAAAAGAAGAGCAAAAAAATGTAAATAACGCCCATATCACAAATCATTTCAAGACGCACCGATTCAACAGACGTTTTAGCTGTCACTGCCATCACTCTTTTATAGAACAGGAGCGAGAAAATATGATAAAAGAATTCTGCATCTGATTCGTCAGAAAAGCCGTACATTCAATAAAACAGCACCCTCCCCAAATGATGGAAGGGTGCTGTCCGTTTCGTAAGGCAACAGGCTCAGACATCTATCGCATATACACAGAGCATTAGTATCCGCAGTCCTGCGGAGGAACGGCTATGAGAACGCTTGCAAGCATTTCTCGGAACTTTGTTATTCAGATATCCACACTCTCAAAATAGAACCTGCTGATCTCCTCGGGGGAATATTCACTGTATTCTTTGAGCCACCATCGCACCGTTTCCGCAAAGCTGCTGACAGCGTGGTTCAGGCGGTATGCCTTCGGAATAACCTCCCCATCGGTAAGCTGACGGTCAAAGACCTGATACAGATATTCCTTGAGATATCGCATAAATATCTCGCCGCATTCCCCGGAAAAAATACCCTTGATGGTCTGCTGTTTCTCCTGCAAATGGCATAATATGTGAGTGATATGATCCTGAAAACTGTCCTTGTCGGAGAAATCGTGATGCTCCTCGCTCATGATATCATGTGAGAAAACATGATCGAATATATCCGTACACATTGCTTTCAGCAGTTCGTCCTTTGTTTCAAAATGAGCGTAAAACGTACTGCGGCTGATGTCCGCTTCGTCTATTATCTCCTGTACTGTAAGTGACGAATATGTTTTCTGTTCCAGAAGCCTTGTAAACGCCTGAAATATGGCGCTTCTTGTCTTTCTCTGCCGTCTGTCCATAGCTCCTCCTATCGTACATTTTGCGTTTTTTGTTCGGTATCCTACATTCATGGTAAACTGATTATTGAAAACAGCCCCCAAAAGTGGTAGTATAATTACAGAACAAAATGTTTGATATCATATACACAGTAGCATAAATTATGTGATTTGTCAAGGAGGAATATTTATGTTAAAACGCTGGCTTGAGAACGAGCCGAAAGTCACGCTGGTGTGTGCAGTGTTATCGGCAGTTTCGCTGGTACTTAGCATTACAGGCGTATTGAAAGACATTCTGCCCGTTGATATTGCGTGGATAGCAATAATCCTATGTGGTATCCCAATACTGATAGGCGCTTTCAAAGGCGTGATATTTGAACACGACATCAAGGCTGACCTGCTTGTGTCCCTTGCGCTGATCGCTTCTGCGGCAACAAAAGAGTTTTTCGCTGCAGGTGAAGTGGCACTCATCATGCAGATAGGCTCACTTTTAGAGGACTACACCTCCGGCAAGGCAAGAGCGAGCATTGAAAAGCTGATAAATCTGACACCGCAGACAGCAAGAGTTATTCGTGGCGGTGCGGAGGATATTATTCCCGTTGAGGAGGTCAAAGTCGGTGATGTGCTCAGCGTTATCGCAGGCGAAACCGTCCCTGTTGACGGCACTATCATAAGCGGCGAAACTTCTATCGACCAGTCGGTAATGACAGGTGAAAGTCTGCCCGTTGACAAGACCGTTGGCGATACAGTTTCCAGCGGCACAATGAATCAGTTCGGCACGTTCACCATGCGCTGTGACCACGAAAGTTCGGACAGCTCTTTACAGAGAATGGTTCGTCTTGCGGAGGAGGCCGAGGAGAACAAAGCACCCATCGTCAGTGCGGCTGACCGCTGGGCAACATGGCTGGTTGTGATCGCACTTTCCTGTGCGGTTATCACGGGACTTATTACCCGTGACTTTATGCGTGCCGTGACGGTGCTTGTGGTGTTCTGCCCCTGTGCATTTATCCTTGCAACACCCACCGCCGTTCTTGCAGGTATCGGCAATGCAGCGAAATACGGCATTATCATCAAGTCGGGCGAAGCGCTTGAAAAGCTGTCACGCATCAAGCGTATCGCTTTCGATAAGACAGGTACCCTGACCTACGGTAAGCCGCAGGTGGTGAGTGTTTGCTCATGCACCAATACTTGTTCGGACGATGATATTCTCCGATTTGCCGCACTGGTGGAGCAGAAGTCCGAACACCCTCTCGGCAAGGCGATATGCAAAGTTTACACTGATAAAAACGGCAGGACAGAAGATGTTTCCGACTTCAGAATGACCGCCGCAAAAGGCGTTTCGGGAACGGTTGACGGCACAATGATAACAGTCGGCAAGCTGATCGGAGAAATGAATACAAAAGATAAATCAAAGGTTGACGAACAGCTTTCCAAAGGCGCAACGGTGGTCTATGTTTACGCAGACGGCAAGCCTGTGGGATTTATCGCACTTTCCGATGTAATGCGTGAAGATGCGGCAGGCACCGTGAAAAAGCTGAAGGCTGTGGGCATCACACCTATGCTCCTGACAGGAGACAATGCGTCCGCCGCAGGCAATATCGCAAAAAGCGTCGGTATCGAAACTGTCCACACAGACCTTCTGCCCGAAGATAAAATGAAGATCATCAAGGGCTATTCTGACAAGGGCGAGACGGTCTGCATGATAGGTGACGGAGTGAACGATGCCCTTGCCCTGACAAGTGCCGATGCAGGTATCGCTATGGGCGGTATCGGCTCGGATATTGCCATAGAGTCCGCAGATGCGGTGCTTGTCAGCGATGAGATCAAACGCCTGCCCTATCTGTTCGACATGATGCAGAGGGTCATGAAGAAGATCAAGGTCAATATTATCGCTTCCCTTGTCATCAACCTGAGCGCCGTTATCCTGTCCGCATTCGGTATGCTGACCCCCATAACAGGTGCGCTTTGGCACAACTTCGGCTCGGTGTTCGTGGTTGTCAATGCAGCACTCCTGCTACCTCTTGATGTTACATGGAAACACGGATATATCTGACTTTGCTCTTAGCTGTTGTTTCCTTTATTGGGGTTAAGTAGTTGACTTTTTCCAAGCCGTAATATATAATTTATAAAAAGGCGTTTTGCACCTTGTTCAGTAGGATCCACAGGTGGTATGGTATGTATCTGATAAATTATGATTTCTATGACCTACAAGCTCTGTTTATATTATTTAGGAATAAGCCGGAACGTTTATCTGACTATAAGTCTGCATTAAATGATATTATTGATTATATTATGGCACCACAAGGTCATCACGGCGACCACAATAATATTAGAAAAATAATTAGACCATATTTTAATGAAAATGATGAACTCCTCTCATGGGTGTTAGTTGATAACGTATATCCGACAAACATATATATCATTAAGCAGGAAGCTGCCTATTCCATAATATCCGCAATACTTCGTGAGATGTTGGATAGTTGTGATGATTTGAGACGTTTGTATTTGCTATGTGATGCCACACATAGTATTCCTTCGATATTGATGGACGAAGTTAAAAAGAGTACAATAATAAGGATTATGACAAAAGAATATAGAAAAAGGTATAATCCGCATTTTCTAAAAAACGAGTTGAAGTCATTATAATTTTTACTGCAAGACGTGATATCGGTTTTAGAACGCCTGTAAGCGAATCTGTAAGGAAAGAAACACTCGATTCACGGGAAACGAGTCTCGCAACTTCCTTTCCGTTCTTAAGAATAATAATTTCATCGCCTTGCCGGACAGCTTGCAGGTAGTGACCAAAGTTGTTCTGTATATCAGTAGCGGTTACAGTGATCATAACAACACCTCCAATTACTTTTCACTAATATTAGTATATCATATTTTAGCTAAAATGTCGATGACAGATTATTGAAAATAAGAAAAACAGGAATCACTTAGAAAGCATAATAACATTACCGCTCAGGATTGCTCCTGAGCGGTGTTTTCTTTGAAACCAAGTTGAAGAAAAAATGCGAGTCAGCTCAGAAATCAAATAAAATATAATATATTGTATCTTAGATACTAATTATCGCTTTAATAAATAATATATTGCATTTTATTATTTGTTGTGGTATAATAAAAACAGCAAAGCTGATGAAAGGAGCGTCCGCGATGAAGATAAACAGAGATTTACAGGATAAGGCTATTGCTAAGGAGCTTTCGTCGAGATTCAAGCAGTACCGCATAGCCGCTTCGATGACAAGAACAGAGCTTGCTGAGAAATCAATGGTTTCAGTCGGCACAATAGCACGTTTTGAGAATGGCAGTGATATAGGTCTGCTCAATCTTATAAAGCTTCTCAAAGCGGTTGACCTTGAAGAAAAACTTGATCTGCTGATACCTGATCCGCAGGAGCGTCCCTCTCATTATGTAGATAACAACGCTCCGAAACAGAGAGCAAGAAAACGCAAGAAAAACGATAATGATTGGAAATGGGGCGATGAAGAATGATAAATACAGCAGAAGTGTACCTCTGGGGTACTCGTATAGGATACATTCATCAGGGCGACAATGACGCAGCGGCAAGCTTTGAATATGACAAAAAGTTTCTCAGGAGTGGAATAGAGCTTTCCCCATTCAAGATGCCTTTATCCGACAGGATATATTCATTCCCAGAGCTTAGCCGTGTTGAAGCATTTCACGGTATTCCGGGACTATTTGCAGATTCTCTGCCTGATAAGTTCGGTAACGCTGTTATAGATAAGTGGCTTGCAGGACAGGGACGTTCACCAGAATCGTTTACTGCGATAGAAAGACTGTGCTACACAGGTAAACGTGGAATGGGAGCTCTTGAATATGTTCCTGATACAAGTCCTGAGTTTATAAACAGCGAGATCGATGTGACCGAAATGACAAAGCTTGCATCTGAGGTGTTGTCAGGCAAAGAGAGCGCAGTGTTTTCCGATAAGGAAGCAAGTATAATGCAGCTGTTGGAGATAGGCTCTTCAGCAGGCGGCGCAAGAGCAAAAGCTATCGTTGCATGGAATGAAAAGACTGGCGAAATAAAGTCAGGACAAGTAGACGCAGGAAAAGGCTTTGATTACTGGCTCATTAAATTTGACGGAGTATCAGGTAATGGTGACCACAACTTAGCTGATAAAAAGCAATATTCGCTTATAGAGTACGCTTACTATCTTATGGCTGTTGACCTCGGCATTGAGATGAGCGAATGCCGTATATATGAAAAAGACGGACTTCATCATTTTATGACGAAACGCTTCGACCGTGTAAACGGCGATAAAGTACATATGCAGACTCTTGCTGCACTCGGGCATTTCGATTATAATACTCCGAATGTTTGCAGTTATGAATTATATACCGATTATGCAAAGAGACTTGGTATAGGAAAAAGCGGCGTAGAGCAGATATTCAGGCGAATGGCATTTGCTGTTATTGGAGGTAACTGCGACGATCATGTAAAGAATTTCTCATTCCTGATGAACCGTAAAGGAGAGTGGAAACTCTCTCCTGCATATGATCTGACATTTGCATATAATCCCGGTAACAGATGGATCTCAAAACATCAGATGTCCATAAACGGTAAAACCTCGGGCATAACATCAGATGACCTTATAGCCAGCGGAAAGTCCATGGGACTGACCGCAGAGTTCTGCCGTAATGCTATATCAGAAACAGAATCTGTTGTGTCTGACTGGCTCAGCTACGCCGTAAAATGCGGTATCACCGAGGAGCGAGCCGTGGAGATACAGAAAGGTATTAAATTGTCAGATAACAGAAACGACGGGAGGTCTGAAATTGCTTCTCAAAACAAGATCTGAACGGGATTACTTTGTCGCTTTTATCATAGCCATTTTTATCTCGTTCATTGTAAATATACTATCGCAGTTTTCATGGGTTCCGCCGTGTATCCACAATCCGGCATCTTTCTTGTACAGCTTCATCATCATTGCATGGGGTGCAGCTGTTGCACAGAGAATCGTTCATAAGCGTATCCGACGGCATATCGTCATGATCGCTGTATCTCTGCTGATGCTGTTTGTCGTCCGTATCTGCCGGTGGATGCTGTTTCTGCATTCAGCTCTTGCTGACCGCTATACGTATTACTTGTTCTATATTTCTTTTATTTCATTGCCTATGCTTTCTTTCAGCGCAGCATCATATGTCAGCCGTGATGAAAGTGCGGATATGCCTGCATTGATAAAGGTGTTCTGGGGCGTTACAGGCCTTTTAATGCTAAGCGTCATTACAAACGACATACACCACTTTGTGCTTTCAGTCACCAAATCATCTGACACCAGCGACCATATCAGCTACCATTGGCTCTATTATGTCATTTTTGTATGGTCATTCGCTGTTATGCTCGGTTCCTTCCTTCTGCTCATCAAAAAGTGCAAGTTGTCGCAGTGCCGCAGAAAATGGTATATCCCGATAATTCCGGCAGCTGCCGCTTTTGTGCTGGTCGTCGTTTACTATATCTGCGGCGGAAGCTCACCGCACATACTTGGAATCAGCCTTTACAACATACAGGAGATATACCTCTTTTTGTACATGGGACTGTGGGAAGGCTGTATCAGGATCGGGCTTATCCCCTCAAACACTGGGTACAACAGACTGTTTGAGATCACACATATCAATGCTGAGATGAAAAGCGCTGACGGAAAGACAGCGTACTATTCAGTCGATTATTCCGATACCGAAGGAAATGAGGACTATAATCGCAAGACATATGCAATAAAAGGCGGAAGCGTCACATGGAGCGAAGACATATCCGCCATAAATCGGCTCAACCATGACATTGAGGACGCTACCGAACAGATAGATGGAGAAAATGACCTTATAGAAGCAGAAAACCGATTTCTCGCCGAAAAATCAAAATATGAAACTCAGAACAGGCTCTATGACAAAATTGCCCGACATACCCACCCACAGCTTGTGCGGATAGACAATATCATGAACGGAAGCGGCGAACTTGAGCAGAAAATGAAGCTCAGCCTGTTGTTCGGAACATACGTCAAGAGATGTTCAAACCTAATGCTTGCCGCTGATAACTGCCGCACAATGTCAACTAAGGAGCTGTATCTTTCGGTCAGGGAAAGCTTGGAGCAGATACAGGCGCTCGGTATCGTCTGTGAGCTGATAAACGGCGATGCAAGGAAAATATCATCAGGAAAGCTCATTACAGCTTACGATGTTTTTGAAGCTGTCATTGAGTCTGTGATAGATACCGCAAGCACTCTTTCTGTAAGAATAAGCCCTGATGAAACGGTTCTGCTCTCTATAGAAACAGACGGCGAAGTAAACACCGACAGCATTCATATTCAGAATACCGGGCTGAAGCTGATGTCCCACAGCGAGGACGATATTCAGCATATCGCACTTTCAGCAGGAGGTGAAGTCAATGGATAGCATACTTGGCGGACTGACTTTGTGGCTGCTGCTTTGCTGTCTGACTTTCTTCCTTATGATGATCATACATTTACTGTGGGACGGAAAAGCAAG
>Ga0129317_1001723_pt1 | contig 14784 bp, 8 predicted proteins | sample Cm1ome_FD_94430 | JGI IMG/M metagenome (GOLD analysis project Ga0129317, IMG submission 94430) | Eastern black-and-white colobus group fecal microbial communities from Wisconsin, USA - Cm1105 metagenome | ecosystem: Host-associated > Mammals > Digestive system > Large intestine > Fecal | place...
CACCCGCCTGCCACTGGACGATGCCGTCGCCAAGGGCGTAGACCTCGGAAGCCGACCAGGTGACCGCAGTCACGGATTCACTCTGGGACGAGCCTTCGCTGTCGGTCTTGGAGCACGTTCCGCTTCCTGCGAGGTTGCCGTCGGAGACCTGTTCCGTCTTCAGGACGGAGCCTTCGACTATCGTGTCGCGGTATATCCATCCCGGATAGTAGAAGTAGCCCTGCATGGAGGAGTTGGTATAGAAGGATCCGTTCGCCACCAGAGATATCTTCGTGCTGAAGTACTCGGCCGAGTCCAAGCTCCTGTAGCTTCCGTCCTTTGCTATCAATGTCGTCCTTGAACCTCCGTATCCATTGTCCTTGACGGACCACCAGTTGCCCTGCTTCGTAACATGCCTCGCGGGATAGCCTGAAGGGCTCGTGGCGACCGTCGTCGTGACGGAGAACCTCTGTCCTGCCGAGACCCTCCTTTCGACCGTCTGGCTCGTCGTGGTGTCGATTACAGAGGCTCCGTCTATCGTGATCTTCACGCTGCCTGTCGTGTCCTTGTAGTAGGTGCGCTGCTTGTCGCAGGAGACCCTTTCGGTTGTGTCGCAGCTGACTGAACCTGAACCTCCGCATGAGCTGCAAGTCTCCGTCGTCGAACAGGAAAATGTCTCCTCTCCGTAGATTGGAGTCTTTTCTGTGACCTCTACCTCGTACTGGCCTCCGTCGCACACACATTCTATTTCAACCGGGTTTCCGTCTTCGTCGGTGTCTTTGACAGTCCCCCGTCCTTGACAAGCCGGACAGGTCTCCCATCTTGTGGATGTCTTCTCTTCATAGTCGACGATTACCGTCTCTGTGTAGCTTCCACTTCCTCCACACCTACTACAGACGACATCTCCAGAACCTCCGCAAGAGCTACAGGTCCTTGAGCCCGAACCTCCACAAAGAGAGCACGTCGTATAATAGTAGCCCTTTCCGTCGCATGTCCTGCACGTGAACACTCCGCTCCATGTAACCGTCTCCGCCTGGGCGTAGATCTCAAGGTCCTGAGCCACATCCTCCGTCCACGAGGATCCGCCGCTTCCGGACCATCTTGCAAACGCGCCGCCAGTGGAGCGCCTGAATTCCACCGCTTCGAATCCGTCCACCGTACCCGATGCGGAGTAGTATGCATTCGACGATACGCCTCCTGGAAGTTCGGACACCCTCCAGAACCTCTCAAGGTCCGCAGCCGCATCGAGATGCCATCTGTATGACACGCTTATCCACTTGGCATACAGCGTATGGCTCACTCCAAGTATCGCATCGGTCTCCTGGACCTTGTTCTCGTACGTCTTCTCCCTGTACCAGCCCTCTATGCCGTATCCGTCCTTTTCCGGGGTCGGAAACGCTCCGTAGGTCGAACCGTACTCAAGGACGACCGTCCTCGTGGCGTCAACCCAGTCGTATGTGACCGTAATCGGCTTGGCCTGCCATCTTGCGACCAAGGCATGGTCGTAGGCCTTCTTCACCGTCGTGCCGCCCTGAACCTCCACGGCCCAGGTGTCGTCCTCGAACCATCCGAGGAACGTGTAGCCCTCCCTTGTGGGTATGGGAAGGTCTCCGTACACACCGTCATACCGCACGGCCCTGCCTTCGCATGTGGAGCCGCCTCTGGAGTCGAATGAGACGCTGTAGGTTCCGGCCGTCCAGGATGCCTTGAGAACATGGTCGACCGTCATCGTCACCTTGGTCGAGCCGTCTATCCCCTCCCCTTCGAGGGTCCAGCCCGAAAACGTGTATCCGGTCCTCGCCTCAGGGTTCTGTATCGAGCCATAGGTCGAACCATACTCCCTTGATATCGGGTTCTGCCCCTTGTACCGCCCTCCGTTCGCATCGAGGGTTATGTTGAGGCTCAGAACGCTCCACTGGGCGTATATCGACACGTCGCCCACCTTCGAATGGATGGTGGCGCTCGTCGCGCGGCTTCCGCCGCTGCGTGAGGTGTACCACCCCATGAAGGTCCATCCAGTCCTTTCGGGTTCGGGCAGAGAGCCGTAGGCCGAACCGAACGTCACGGTCCTCCTTTCGACCACCGTGGAATCCGTGGCATCGAAGTTCCGCATCATCGAAAGGGTCGCCGTCGTAGGCCTCCACAGAGCATAGAGGTAGTGGTCCGCATAGCTTGTGCAGACCGTGTCGCCGGTTATCGCCGTCGTATCGGTCGAGCCCAGGGCCCAGCCCTGGAACACGTAGCCCGTCTTCGTCGGAGTCGGAAGCCCTATCGTGGTCGAGCCGTTTATGATTGTGGAGTACTTCGCTCCGTAGGCTATGGTTCCCGAAGAAGGGTTCACGACGCCGCCTTCGGCTTCGAACGAGACCTTGGTCTCCACGGCCTTCCAGGTCGCCGTCAATGCATGGTCGGATGCAACCGATACGATGGAGTCCTTCGTCACCGAGGCTCCTCCATATGTCCATCCCATGAACGTATAGCCTATCCTCTGAGGGGTCGGAAGGTCTCCGTACGCAGATCCGTACCTGGCAGTGATGCTCTGACATGAACCTCCGCCTGCGGAGTCGAACGAAACGGTCACCTCCACACCGCGCCACCTTGCCGTGAGGGTATGGTTCTCCATCTTCATGACGACCGATCTGGCCACGACGGGAAGCTCTCCATCGTACCATCCGAGGAACTCGAACCCCGCTCTGAAGGAGCCTTTGTCCTCGCCGTCGAACGGAAGGGCGCCGTACTCGGTCCCAAGGGCGACCCTGATGGTGCTTCCATGGGCTTTCTTCACAATGTCCTTCGCACCCGAAAGCTCGCTCTGCGCAAGAGCGGTGTCGAACGTGACAACGATGTCGCCTTCGCCCCAGCTGGCCCAAAGGCTATGGTCGGTAGGGGTCGTCACTATGGTGTCCGACGTGACCCTGGGGGCGTTGGAGTCGTTCACCTGGGAACTCGAAGCGACCCATCCCTTGAAGACCTTGCCCTGCCTCATCGGCGTTGGGAGCATCCCGTAGGGGAGGTCCTTGGCCACCGTGGTGGTCTTGTATGCACTTGAACCTACGTCAAGCACGAAGGACACCGTTATGTCCCTGTAGCTCCAGTAGGCGTATATCTCCATATCGCCCGTCCAGACATAGGAGTCTGTGTCGTGGAGCCTCGTCCCACGTCCGTTCTCCTCCGTCCTGAAGCCACCGAATGCGTAGCCGTCGCGGACCATGGAGGAATCGGGGGCTATGTATCCCGAAAGGGAGTCTCCGAGCGTGACGGACGTGGTCTCGCGCTCCGGCCTTCCGGACACGTCTTCGCCCCACACCACGGTGAGGTCGTACTGCACCTTGCTCCAATGGGCTTCGAGCGTCCAGGAACCCTCGCCTCTGAACTTCTCTCCGTCTATCGTGTTGTCGGCGGACACAACCTGCGTCGTGCCTTTGTACCAGCCTGCGAACGCATAGCCGGCCCTGTATGGAATCTGAGGGACCTTCGGGTCCTCGTACGTGTCCTGGCTGATGGTGACAACGTGGCTTCCATCGGGAAAGAGACCCTCCCCTGCATCGAACGTTATGTCCGCAAGCCTTCGCACCACGTTGACCTTCGCGGTGGCCGACCCTATCTCACGTTCCCTGCCGTCCACCTTCTTGAGCGCTATGACGCATATCTGATGCTCTCCGTAGTCATCGCCCTTGTATGTGAACGTCCCTTCCGTCACGCTCTGGAACGTGCCGTCCACGGCCCATACGAACGAGTCGGGCGTGACAGTCGCCTTTTCGGAGTCAGTCCAGACAAGGACGGCGCTCTCGTCCAGATGGATCTTCCTGTCGTCCCCGATGCTTCCGGATATGAAGCCGGGGCTGTCTATGTCAAGGGAGTCCTCCATCTGCTTTGCAGGGAGGACGGTCCCCTCTATCTTCGTTTCGCTTGATGCGACGACCTGCGCGACCACGCTTTCGCCGCCTATGTACACCCCGTCGTCCATGAGGATGAAGTGCATCTCATGGAAGCCGGATGCCAGATTCTCTATGGAACCGGAGACCACGACCTCGGCCTTGGAGGCGCTGTATGAAACACTCCACCCCGTGGATGCGCTTCTGTATTCCTCCTCGCCCACGGCTCTATGGCGCACCAGAAGGGCCATCGTATCGGCGCTCACCGCATCGGAGGCTATCGAGAAGGACACCGTTCCGGTTCCGATCGTCCTGTCGGTCACAAGAAGGACCGGCACTATGTTGTCGCTTCCTGCATTGAGGTACTGCTCAGTAGACCCTGTGGCTATTATGGTCCCCTTCGCGTTGACGCCCTGGACGTCGAACCTCCAGAGCCCCTGGCTCAGGAGTCCTATCGGCATGGGCTCGGACCTGTCCGTACCAAGGGCTTTGAACCCATCGGTCGAACCTATGGCGTTCGAGTCGTCCGAAAGGTTGGTCGCCTGGTATCTGTAGGCCGAAATCTCCGCTTCGGATGCCGTCGAAAGCCCCTTCTCGACGCTTGGGGACAGACGCACCGAAGCCGGACGGGCCGCATCCTCGGAGCACGAAACGGACAGAAGCAGCGCAAGAAGCGCCGCGATCGCGATTGCAAACGACCTACGCATATCAGACCACCCTCACATACAGAAGACCCGCCTCGGCGGTCTTCGAAAGACGCGTCATCGTCGCGGAGCCTTCCGACACGACCATCGCCCAGGATGTGTCGCCGGAGTCCGTGCTGGTCCACCATGAACCGTCGGACACGTCCAGTCTCCCTTCGTTGACACCCTGCACGACAAGGAGCATCTCGTCGTAGCTAGGAATGTAAAGACCCTTCCCTTCGAGCCTTGAGAACGCAGCCCCGAGGGATATCCACCTCTTTCCGCCGCTCTGATGGGAGGTCAGGGAGCTGTCCTTCCCCACCAGCAGAAGAGTGTTGCCAAAGCCGGATGTCGAAGACGTACCCAAGGCCTCCGTCAACTCGGAGCCGTCCACATATGGAGCCCACATTATGGAAGGATGCTCCTCCGTACCGGAACCTGACATACAGCCTCCGAACGCAAGGTATCTTCCTCCCTTGCCCGAAAGCCTCATGCACATCGTCCCGTCTTCCGAGAACGCATACGTGCCGTACGATTCTCCAAGGTCCTTGAGGATCCCCCTGCCCAGGATGGTCCATGAAGTACCGTCGCTTCCGACTCCGTACACCGCACGGCCCGTCTCACCGTCGTCGTTCGAGGCTATGCACACCACCGTGTAGTTGCCCCATGACGGCGGGACGAACATCATCACAGGTCCCGTGGAGCCCTGCACCTCGCCGTCCACGGTCCACACGTAGTGCGTCACCTGACATCCCAGGTTCGTCCACTTGAAGGTGCATGCCTTGCCCGGCTCCATGGACGTGGAGCATTCAAGCGCACCTCTGACCACGTTTGGGCCTTCGACCCTTATGTACCCCTGCACGTCGCTTCCGGGATTCAGGAATCCGGTGACATGCGTCGTGTCACCGCCGACGACCATCAGATCCGTACATGACGATGCGTCCTTGGTCTCGGAGAACACGGACATCGTAAGAAGGCATCTGGAGGCCTCTATGGTGAGCCTTCCGGAGAAGCGCCAGTACGTCCCTTCGTCGGATACGTCCCAAAGGGCGTTCGAACCCTTCACGGTTCCATCGTAGGACTCCCAGAGGGCGACCAGGCTCGGAGCCTTCTGCGTCGTCTTGAGGGTCGTCACATCGACATCGACGAATCCGGACTCCCCTTTGCGCTGCGAAAGCACTATGGGGACGGATATATCGGACGCGCCTACATACACCGTCGTCGAGCCTTCGTAGAGAAGCGTGTCCCTTTCGGAGTACGCCCTGACGGTGAACGTCCACCGCCCCTGCGTGATGCGGCCTATCGATGCAACGCCGTCCTTCACAAGAAGCTCCGCATCCTCGACCACGCCTTCGTCGGTGGGGAACACGCTGGACCTATAGGCCGTGTAGCGATGGTACGCCACGGCGTCCATGCGGGAGCTCTCTATGCTCTTTTCGACGCTGAGTCTGAGAGAAACGAAGCAGGCCCCCTCGTTCTGGGAGCATCCTGCAAGAAGCGCTAGGCAAAGAAACGCAAGGAACATCCTCTTCATGGCCGTACCCTTATCGTGGCGTATGCGGAGGTGCTCTCCACATATCCTTCCATCAGTCTATAGGAAACGCACACTATCTCGAAAAGCCCCGTCCTGTCGGGTGTGAAAGTATAGAAACCCCCGTCCGCGACCTTCTCTCCGTCGACGTACCAGAAGCAGTCGTCGGAGGATCCAAGATCCATGACGAGGGAGAGGTCGAGGCTCTCTCCAAGGGATATGTCCTTCGCCCCTTCTATATGCCCCCTTCTCTCCTCCGGACCCGATACTTCAAGGTCCGCCGCAGGATAGCGCGATGGGTATATCCAGCCCTTTATGTGGCCTGTCTGGCCTGCAAGGACCTCTATCCCCACCGCTTCGCCTCCTCCAGGGGTCCTGAACGTCACCGTATAGGACCCCGAAGGGAACGCAAGACGGCCTGTGTAGCGGCGCATGTCGTCGGTCTCCTCGACGTTCCACTGCGTGTACGTGCTTTGGGTCTCGCCGTCGTCGAACACCGCCTCAAGGGAGGCCTCCGTACCGTTCCTTGGAACCGATACATCGACCTCCACGTAGCCCTCGCCTTCGGCTCTGTGGGCGTCGAAGGCGATGTAGCTGGTTCTCCCTCGGGAGATCCAGATCTCCTTGGTGTCGGTGTAGAGCACTATCCCCGCCCTGTTGCAGGCATGTATCTCAAGCCGCCACAGACCTTGGGTGAACGGCCCGACCCTATCGGATACGCCGTCCATCGCACCCACCTGCCGCCAGTCCGCCTGTCCCTGTATGGGATGGTCCTTGAGCTCGAAGAGGGGCGTCGACCTGTATTCGAAGAAGGAGAGCACGGAGTCCGTATCGGACGAAAGGTCCTTGGCTATGCCCAGACGGACGTAGCCTTCGTCGCTCGATGGCGTTTCCATGCACGAGCAGAGAACGACCAATGCAATCAGAACCGCAGTCCACACCTTCTTCATCCGATCCCCCCTTATACTCCTACTCCGCTGAAGTCGAACTCACCGACGTTCGGACCCTCTTCAGGGTTGAAGATGACGTCCACGACGGAGTTCCCTATGGAACCTAGTTCGCCCGTAGGCGAGCAGCTTACACGGTAGATGCCGTAGAGCCAGTTCCCGGAGTCGTCCTTGGGACACTTGAACGTGAGCTTGCCCGTGGTCTCCGTGGTCTCGGCCCCGTCTATGTACCAGAAGTATCTGGCAGGGGCCTCCGCGGAGTCCTCTTCGTCCCAGACGAACTCAAGGTCCACGGCCTGGCCGACGGTCCCCTTTATGAAGGAGACTCCGTTGATCGTTCCGACGATCATGCCTGGAGAGGTGACCTTCAGGCCCGCAAGGACGTACTCGTTCGCAAGGAGCGTACCCTTGACCTCCGTGACCTCGCCTCCTATGACGAGCACATCGACGGCCTGACCGCCGAGTATGACGTCCTTTTCAGGGTCCTTCTCGTCCTTTCCGGATACCAGGAAGGTGTAGATGTATGGACCTGCATCGAGACCTGGAAGCTCGCATCCGTACCAGAGCCTCGCATCGCCTACGGTCTGGTCGGGTTCGGCCTCGGTGTTGTACCATTCGGGGATCTTGTCGCCGGATTCCTTCACGGTCCAGGCTCCGACCTCCACGGTCTCGCTCTGGGAGAGGGTTCCGTCCCTGAGGACCTTCTGACGGTAGACGCTCATCGAGATGTTGGAGACCTCTGCGTCCAAACGGTTGATGTAGAAGCCGACCCTAAGCGTACCGTACTGCGTGGTCTGGAAGGTTCCATTGCCGACGCCATCGGCTATGCTTGTGCTGCCTGCGGTCCTTGAGGTGTCGTCGGCGCTTTCTCCGTGCGTCCCGTCGGCCCTGTCGACGTACATGTCAACATGTATCGTGTTGTCCAGTCCGTCGCGGATTATCTGCTGGGTGGATCCAACTGCTATGACCTGATGGTTCGCATTGAGGGCCCTGACCTCGAAGAGCCAGTCTCCGGACGTATAGCGTCCGAGCGTGCAGGTCGTCTTGACGACCGCATCGTCTCCGGTCTTCAGATCCGCGAGGTCCTTCCAATAGGATACCGTTCCGTAGATCTTCTCACCGGCTGCAAGGGAGAACTTCGGCGTCGCCATGAACTCCCAGAAGACGATGTCCTTGTCCACAGAGGACACGAGGCTTCTGGACATGTCGGCCGAAAGCCCTACCTCCACGACGGAGCGGCCGACGGCCTTCTCCCCATCGCACCCCACGAGGATGCAGACCGCCGCAAGGGCGACGAGCATCGCTGCAAAAAACTTCTTCATGGCTTTTCCCTCCATCATTCGTTTATGTTCGCGCCGGATTCAGGCATGACCCGCACGACCTGTGTGGCTGAAGCCTGCTTTCCGAAACTTCCACCAATGTATCCATACACATGGCACGTTATCTTCGCATCCCCGTACTGCGTCGGGTGGAACTCGAAGGAGCTCTTGTCCGCATTGGCGACGGAGCCTCCATCGACGTACCACTGGTACGAAAGCTCGCCTTCCAACGTTCCGTCCGGAACGTACTTCAGCACCACCGCAGCGGTCGAGAGGTCGTCCGTGGTCACCTCGAACGATCCGTCGGTCTGTATCTCTCCGTCCACATCGGGCGCGATGTTGAGTGCAAGGCCGCCCTCCACGTACCTTTCCGGGACGAGCGTGCCCACCACGGTCGTGGTCTCGCCTCCGACGACCTTCACCGCAAGCTGCTGGCCCGCCACGACTATGTCGCTTCCGCCCGCCTGCGTCTCGTCGGACACGCAGAGCTTGATGCGCACGATGTACTGGCCCGCGACTATCCCTCCGGTGAACACCTTGACGCTGTCTCTGTCGGTCTCCACGAGATCAGGTGTCTCGGCGTAGTATCTGGCTCTGCCCTCACCCACCACGCTGTCGAAGCCGAACTCGGCGACCATCCATCCGGAGTCGGCCTTTCCAGGAAGGAGCTTCGAGAAGCCGGGGTCCTTGAGTTTCATTTCGCAGTCCTTGGTCTTCACGTTGCCCGTCGTGTCGAGCTTGTCGGCCTCTATCTTGATGCAGGCCTTCGAGAGGTCCACGTCGGAAAGGTCCAGAAGGTTCGTCTCGAAGCCGAAGCGCACCTTGCCGGTGTTCTCGTTCTGGCCCGGCCTTCCTTCGCCGTCGTCGGTCTTCAGGACTATCCTCACGACGTTCCTGTGGCCCTTCTGCAGATACACGGGGTCGGACTGTCCGGTCGCAAGGACCTGTCCGTTGTCGTTGAGCGTCCTGAGCTGGAAGATCCAAAGGCCCTGCCTGTAGTACCCAAGCGAAGCCTTCATGTCCACGATCGTGATGTCGCGCCAGACACGCTGCTCGCCGAAGATCCCTTCGTTGTAGTCCTCGCCGGCCAAATCGAACTGGGGCAACGCCCGATACTGATACCGCGTCACTCCGTCGTCTACGGTCATGGAGATCGCCTTCGGGCTTGAGACCTCCATTGAGACGTCGACGACGCCCTTGTCGGCGACCTCGGTCGCCACGTCCTCGCACGAGACTGCAACGAGCAGAACCGCGACGAGAAGCAGATAGATCGCTTTCTTCATAAAAGCCCTCCGTTTCCTATTCGTAGGCGACCGCCACAGAGATGACGGAACAGCCATCCTTGGGCACTTCGCCGTTTATCCCTACCGCAACGCAGCTGATGAGGTATCTTCCTGGGGTCTGGAACGCATATTCCAGCTCCGGCTCCCTCGTTCCGATGCGCCTGTCGTCCACATACCAGAAGTACCAGACGGCGTTCTCCTGCGTGTATTCGTTCAAAGGCTCGTAGGTCCACGTCCTGGACTGCCCTACATACGCCTTCGTATCGCCCACCACGACCCCTTCGAGGTTGTGGTACTTCTCCTCTATCTCCACTCCACCGGGCTCGAACCTCTGGGCTCTGAGCCTGACGGTCAGGACCTCGTCCTGTATGGCGTTGACTACGGCAACGTCCTCCACGGACATCACCTCGTCGGCTGCGTCGTTGCCCGCCGCCACATGCACCATCCAGTTGCCTGCAGGCATCTGGTCCGTGACGTAGGCGTAGTCGATGTAGCTGGAGCCCTTCTCCACCTTGGACCATTCCATGCCCGAAAGGTCGTACTTCGCACCCGTGGCCAGGTTCTCGCACCTGACGACCAGGGTCTGCTGTTCGGCCACCCTGTCGGCGCGTATGTATATCCCAAGGCGCCCGAAGTCGTCGTAGGTGCGGCCCTCACCGAACACAAGCTTCGTTCCGTCCGCTATGGGCCTCGAACCCGTGAACTGTTCGTCGAGCGTCTGCATCGAGCCGTCAAAGCCGTCCACAAGGACCCTGAGGTAGAACGCCCACGTCCCCTCTTCAAGGCCTTGGAGGGAGAACGACCCCGAAACGTCCTGCACGGTCGTCCAGTTGTCGATCCTTCCGCCCGTTTCGTAGCCTCCGAACATCGGTATGGCGCGCACCTGCATCGTATACGAGAGTATGTTCGCCTCGACCATGGGCGAAACGTCGTACGAAAAGTCCACCCGGCAGAGCTTCGTCTCCTGCACGGAGGGCTCCTTGTCGCACGAGGCGCACACCAGAGCCAGAAGCAGCGTCAGAAGTGCAATGCAGACCCTCTTCATATCCCTAATCCTCCACGAAGGCCAGAACGCTGGCCGTTGCGGTCTTCTGTCCGTCCGAATCGAACACGAGGACGGAGACCTCATGCTCGCCCGCCAGTGCGAACGTCAGCTCGGCTCCAAGGCCGTCCGCGACCCTGCGCCCATCGACGTACCACTGCGCCGAAACGGCGCTTCCCGAAGTCGGGACGAACCTCACGGACACGGCTTCGCCTTTGGGTGCATCGAACGAGCCCTCTGTCCTTTCGCTTTCGGGCGGGACCTCTATGAAGCCCGCTATCTCGCTGCGGTCCTCCGTGACCGCGAACGAGCATCTTATGTACGCACCGCCCTCAAGGCGTCCCGTGACGCGCGTGACGCTTCCGGAAACGAAGGCGCAGAGCATGCTCTGACCCGTGACGCACGTCCCGTCGGGGCCCATCAGAGCCACTTCGAGGATGCCTGCGCACTGGCCCATGTCGCCGCCCGTGCCCTCGAACACCATCGCTCCGTCCTCGACATGGGAGCCCCACTCGACGGAAAGCTCCTGCTTCGGGGACGAGGCCATGCCGTCGTTCCAGTCGATCTTCGTGAACCATACATGGGGTGTGAACTCCACCGCCTCGTCCTCAAGTGCGGGGGTCGTGAACGAAAGGGAAAGGCCGCTGGGACCCTTGAGTCCGTCCTCCATGTACTGGAGGTTGGCCGCAACCACATTGCGGGCGCCCTTTCTGAGGTATGCATCCACCTTCGCATAGGCCACAGCGGCCCCGTCTTCGTTGAAGCCCCTCACCTCGATGCGCCAAAGACCCTGGAGGAACCATCCCAAAGAGGCCCTTCCAGCATCGTCCACTGAGACTGATGTCCAGGAGCATTCGCCGAAAGGCTCCTCTTCGCCTTCGAAGAGAGGGGTCGCCATATAGGCGTAGGAGACGACCTCCCTCGGACTCTGCACCGCAAGCGGGCGTGCATCCGAAACGGAAAGCGAAGCCTCAGCCATCGGGCGCACACAGTCCCCCACAGAGGGGGAGCAGGATGAGAGGCACAGGGAAAGGAGCAGTACAAGGACGGTCATGGAGAGACCTCCACCAGTACGGAGACGCCGTCCATGTCGCCTGCAGGGGTCATCGAAAGGACCCCGTCGGACATCGCGAAGGAAAGGGAAAGCCCTTGTCCGAGGTCCACGGACGCATGGAAGGGCTCGGAACCTTCAAGCGTCAGATACGTCGTCGCAAGGCTCGTTCCATCCTTCCTGGCGTTGACCCTGACGAGGCTCGATGGAAGAAGCACTCCTTCGTACTGCATCGTCTGCGCCCCCGACGGGGACTCCCAGCGGGACGTGTAGACCTGTCGCCTTCCGCTCTGCACGTTCAGAAGGCAGTTGGAGGTTCCGGCCTCAAGGCCGGTCTCGCTGAGGGCGGTGCACGTGACCGTATAGCAGCCAGGCGCGTCCGCAGTCCATGTCCATGCGTCCGACACTCCGTCCTGGACCACATCGCCGTCCATCCTCCAGACGTACCTTGCAGGCTCTCCGGAGACGGGGCGCCACGAGAACTCGTAGCTTCCACCGACCATCCCCTCGATCCTAGGGCCTATGGAACCCACGATCGCAGGGGGTATCTCTATCCTGAACGCACCGAGGACATGCTCTGCGGGGTACACCGTGCCGGTCACCTCGGTCGTAGCGTTGTCCAATATGTATGTGCTCAGGGCGGACCCTCCGAGCCTTACGCCGCTGTCGTAGAGGTCGACCTTGAACATGTATGTGCCGGCCTGAAGGTCGGAAAGCGTGAAGTCGTACTTCGAGAGGTTGGTCTCGGTCGAGCTTTCCGATGGATACATCCTGACCGGATCGGTCCAAACCCCTCCGTTCGGCTGCCATGAGACCTCGACGTATCCTCCGTCCAGACTTGCAGCGTTCGTCTCGAAGGAGAAATGCACGGAGCCCTTCCTGCTCGTGCTCTGCACAAGCGTCACGGGGACCAGGTTGAACACCCCATCCTGCGTGCGTCTGAGGTACACCTCCGTCTCGCCTTCGCGTATGAGGCTGCCCGACCTGTTGTATGCATACACGTGGAAGCGCCACCTGCCTGCGGTGAACATCCCCAGGGACACCCCGTAGTGCTCCCCTATGGACTTCTCCTCAAGCACCGTACCGTATATCTCGCTGGGCTCTTCAAGGGTGAAGAGAGGGACCGCAGTGTATCTGTATTCGGCCGTCTCCGTATCTATTTCGGCCTCAAGCCACTTGGGCTCGGAGACCGCAAGGGCCACATCCACCAGCGAGGACGGCTCCTGAAGGCACGACGAAAGGAGCGCTGCGACGATCGTTGCAACGACGGCAGGAAACCATATCCTCTTCATTCTCCACCTCCTCGGGGCCCGCACCGGATGCAGACGTCCCCCATCATCTGAGATTGTAGCTCCAAGGCATTTGAAGGCCAAATCGACGCAAAGCCTTCTCTGCCAAGGCACAAAAAACCACTTCCCCTTTTTGGAAAGCCCGCATGCGCGGGGCCAAGCCTCCTACGGAGAGACTTCGGAAAAGGAGGGCCTCATGAGAAACGAAAAGGCGAAGAAGGAAGCATCGGAGATGGTGCTCGAAGAACTGAAGAAAGGTGTGGTTCCATGGCGTAGGACATGGCTCTGCAACCAGTCCAACAAAGGCATAGCCGCAAAGTCACCGTACAAGGGACAGAACGCGGCCGTCACGGAGCTTGCAAGGCAGCTCAGAGGATATTCGAGCCGCATATGGCTCACGTTCGCCAAGTTCAAGGAGCTTCAGAAGGCCAATCCGTCTGCAAGGATGAAGAAGGGCTCAAAGGCCGTCTCGATCGTGCTCTGGCGCGAAGCGAACGACCTGGACGAGGACGGAAACCCGATTCTCGGCTCCGACGGGAAGCCCAGGACACACTGGATCTCGCTCACCTGGAGCGTGTTCAACGCGGACTGCTTCGAGAACATCGTGATCGAGGAGCCGGACGCAGCGGACGTCCCCTACGAGGAGCTCCTTGACGTACAGGAGAAGGAGGCCTTCCTGCTTTCAGGCTATGCGGACAGACCATCCATCGTCCACGACGACCCTCAGAGCCCCTACTACGACCATATCGGAGACACTATCCACATCGGAAGGATGTGCACGTTCGAGGACGGGCACGCATACCTTTCGACGCTTGCGCACGAACTGGCGCATTCGACGGAGCCGAGGCTCGGAAGGGTCCGGACAAAGGACGGATACGACATGAAGAGCCCTGAATACGGCTTCGGGGAGCTCGTGGCGGAGCTCACTGCGTGCATAGTCTGCTCCAAGCTCGGGATACTGAGAGACACTTTGGAGAACTCGGCCTCCTACATAAAGGGCTGGTCGAAGTCGATTTCGGAGAACCCCTCCTGGTTCTGGGACGCCTTCGGTTTCGCCGAAAAGTCCGCTGACCTGATACTTGGAGGGGAGACGACGGCACAGGCCGTCTGAGGAGACGCATATGATCATAGGAATAGATCTGGGAACGACCAACAGCTGCGCTGCGGCAATGAAGGACGGAAGGCCCGTCGTGGTAGAGAACACCGAAGGCCAGAGGACGACCCCATCGGTGGTCACGTTCAGACGCAGCGGAGAGGTCTTTATAGGACAGGACGCCAAGAACCGCAGGATACAGGACCCACTGGACACAGTATGGTCCTCCAAGCGCTTCATGGGACGAGCCTACTCGTCCGTCAAGGAGGAGCTGCGCCATGTACCCTACCGCTTCACGTGCGATTCGGACGACAACGTATGCATCCTGGCCGCAGGCAGGAGCATGACCGTCGTGGAGATAGCCTCGCGCATACTCTCCAAGGTCAGGCTCGATGCACAGAAGGCCCTCGGGACGACCGTGGACGAAGCGGTCATAACCGTCCCTGCTTACTTCACGGACCCCCAGAGGGAGGCCACGAGGGAGGCGGGAAGGCTTGCAGGCCTCAACGTCAGACGAATCATAAGCGAACCCACCGCGGCGGCCCTCGCATACGGGGCGCAGAGCGGATTCGAAGGGACGGTGGCCGTCTACGACCTCGGAGGGGGCACGTTCGACATCTCGGTCCTCGAAGTGAAGGACGGGTCGTTCAAGGTCCTCTCGACCGCAGGCGACACCATGCTCGGAGGGGACG
>Ga0129317_1001728_pt1 | contig 14733 bp, 13 predicted proteins | sample Cm1ome_FD_94430 | JGI IMG/M metagenome (GOLD analysis project Ga0129317, IMG submission 94430) | Eastern black-and-white colobus group fecal microbial communities from Wisconsin, USA - Cm1105 metagenome | ecosystem: Host-associated > Mammals > Digestive system > Large intestine > Fecal | place...
CTTTGAATTGTACAGGGACTAACTTTGCTTATTTGCATCGTTTGTCTCTATTTGTACTATCTGTGAGATTCTGTCTTGCTCACTATGGAGCCGCTTCATCTCTTAGACTAGTTTCTACACTATGAAGTTTTCAAGGTTCTGCTGTCTTGCGACAGCTTATTTATAATAGCATTTACAAAAGTGTTTGTCAACAACTTTTTACTATTATTTTTCGCTACACTTTTGCGGCTGTTCAAGTCGCTTAAGTGATAGCTTGTCAATAATACCGCTTTTGAGCATTCATGTCAACATATTTTTAATAATTTCTTTAATGTTTTTATTATTCATTTATATCGATTGTATTGCAAGTCTAAGCTTCTTCATCCTTGTACACCCTGAGAGGTTCTTTCTTCTCTGCAACAGCTTGGTAAAGTACAGTATTGCTGTACTCAGCTTCACCTTGAAGAAATGACCTGTATGCCTTCCTGAGCTTACTAAGGTTATTCTTGCCCATTGCCATTGATTGTCCTGATACGAAAAGCACCTCCTGAGAAGTTACCTCTTTGACTCTATCGAAGTTGACTATGATACTCTTCATAGCTCTATAGAAATTTCTGTTTATTAGCAGTGGTGCAACCTTATCAATCCTCTCATAACATATATAATCATCCATGCCTGTTATGATGTGAAGTCTTCTTCCATCCTGTTCAATCGCTTCGATATCATCAATTGGCACCTTTGCACATCTTGTATTACTCATTATTGAAATTGCATCGGGTTTCTTCATTCCATCATGTCCGTGCGCTCTATATCCTCCAAATGCACCAATCCTGTTATTCCAATACATAATAATCCTCCATACCCATAAGATAATTAGTGTTTTCATAAGATTTAAAGCAGCTGCATTAATTTTGTGTCTAGACTCATTCTAATAATACATAAACAAGACTCTGTTGTAACCTTTTATCGTTCGCCAAAATTTGTCGAACGATTTTGCTTGACATTCGTCCACAGCTATGAATCTAGAAATAAATAAAAAAAGCCCCACGCGAACACGTGAAGCTCTGTATATATTACTACGATTATTATTCTATTACTTCATACATACCTGCAGCATCATCCTTCTTACAGGATTCAGTAAGTGCTACAGCTCGTACGCACAGCTCATTGGTACCGAATGTAATCTTAATTACATCGCCAACCTTAATCTCAAGGCCAGGCTTGGCTATCTTGCCGTTTACCTCGACTCTACCCTGCTCACATGCATCCTTAGCTACTGTACGTCTCTTGATGATTCTTGAATTCTTAAGATACTTGTCTAGTCTCATTATTCTACCGCTCGTTTCAGGTTCTTACCCGCCCTGAAAACTGGTGCTGATTTCTCTGGCACTTCAAAAGTTTCTTCAGGATTGTGCGGATTGCGTCCCTGTCTCGCCTTTCTTTGTTTAGTTTCAAATGTACCGAAGCCTGTCAGCTGAACGGTCTCGCCCTCTGCAAGAACACTCTCTATCCCCATCAGCACAGCCATCAGATAATACTCAGCCTCTGATCTGGTCCAACCGTTCTGCTTAGCTAGGTATTCCGTAAAGTCTTTTCTGTTCATTTCAGCAAATCTCTATTAATGCTTTGGTTTGTACTCTTCTCTTGTGAAGCCCACTTTGTCAGTAAGCTTTACAAGAAGCTCTCCCTTAGGAAGTTTGAGAACATCTTCTCTATCCATTGTCTTTGTTACAAATACAGCTACTGCATATACGATAACCGCAATAATGATTGAAAGAAGTGTAGCAAGAGAGTTCTTGCCAATCACCATATAGAAAAGCTTGTATGAACCTACTGTTGCAGCACCCATAATAAGTGTTGAAACCAGTGGCCCTGTGAATGTCTTAAATACATTGATATGTGTACCTGCATACTTTCTGATTGCAATGTAATTGAGAATACCTGCAACAAGGTATGCTGAAACACTTCCTATAGCCGCTCCGTTGATGTTAAGAGACGGAATACCTACAAGTGCGTATGACACGATGATTTTGACAATAGAACCGATGAAGAGGTTCACTACAGGAAGTACCATCCTGCCGATTCCCTGAAGCGCACTCGACAGAACTCTCATAAGGGAAAGTGTGATTACGCTCAGTGAAAGAATCTGGAGGTTAGGAACTGCCATAATTGCCTCTTCCATCTGCATTGGGTAAAGCATTGTCAGGATTGGCTTAGCAAGCGCAATAAGACCCATTGCGCACGGGAAAGCTACAATCATCATAAGCTTCATGCTTGACTGAATGCTCTTGTCAAGATCCTTCTTAATCTTCAGCGTGTACGCCGCAGTTACAGCAGGCATAAGGCTGATGCAGATTGCGTCAATGAAAACTCCAGGGAAACCAATCAGGGGATCACAGAATCCGCTGATAAGGCCGTAAAGAGTTTTGGCATTGGAATAAGACCATCCTGTCGCCTGTAGTCTGTTCATGATGATCATTGAATCGATAATCATCATAAGCGGCATGATAGTTGAACCGATTGTAATAGGAATTGATATTCTAAAAAGCTCCTTGAGGAGACTTCCGTTGGATTCTGTTCGTTCAATAGACTTTGCGAGGAGTGCTTCTCTTTTCTTTCTGTTTCTGATGTAAATGAATGAAAGTACAAGAAGCGAAGCGACCAGTCCAGCTGACGCACCGAATGTTGCTCCGGCTGATGCATATTCAAGACTTACCTTAACGAGTGCGAATGCGAGAACAAGTCCGACAACAACTCTCAGCATCTGCTCTGATACCTCAGAAACTGCTGTAGGCATCATATTCTGCTGACCCTGGAAGTATCCTCTGAATGATGAAACTATAGGCGCAAGAAGAAGTGCTGGTGCAATAGCCATAAGCGAAGCTTTGGCACCTGGATTACCCATCTTTGTTGCAATAACGTCTGCTCCAAAGAAGCATATCGCAAAAGATACGATTCCAATTGCAAACATAAGCGCAAATGAAACCTTGTATGATTTGTGTGCGTTTCTGTAATCACCTATTGCGGTTCTCTCTGAAACCATCCTTGAGATTGCAACAGGGATTCCCGCTGTAGCAAGAATAAGGAAGAACGAGTAAACAGGGTATGCAACTCCGTAGAATGACATTCCCTCTGCGCCGATCAGATTGGTAAGTGGTATTCTGAAGAATGCTCCAAACACCTTACTTATCAATCCTGCGACAGCAAGTATCGTTGCTCCCTTGATTATTCTCGCACCCGTAAGCTCTGATGCGTTAACCTGCGGTTTGTTTTCGTTCATCTATAAATTCCTTTGTCTGTAATATCCTATAGGCTTGCAAGAATCTTGTTCTTTGCAGCATTTGTATCAGCAATAACTTTCTCAATGTCGATAGTCTTGTATTCTCCATCACGATAGAGAACCTTACCGTCAACCATTGTAAGCACAACGTCCTTGCCACACGCTGAATACACAAGATTGTTAACCATGTTATGCACTGGCTGCATGTTAGGTACATCTGTGTCCACAACAATAAGATCAGCTCTGTAGCCCTCCTTAACAAGACCTGATGTCTTTCTTCCCTGTGCGATCGCGCCAGCTCTTGTAGCCGAATAGAGAACCTCCTTCGGAGTGAGGAATGACGGGTCGCCACTTCTGTACTTAGCTAGGAGTGCAAAAGTCTTCATCTCTTCGAAGAAATCAAGGCTGTTGTTGCTTGTTGAGCTGTCTGTTCCGATAGCTACCGGGATGCCGGCTTCTTTAAGTGACTTTACATCACAGATTCCGCTGACAAGCTTCAGGTTGCTGATTGGATTGCTTGCAACTGTAACATTATTTCTCTTAAGAATCTCTCTGTCGTTATCGCTAAGCCATACGCAGTGAGCCGCAAGTACAGGCTGATCGAACATGCCAAAAGAATCAAAGTACTCTACCGGAGACATTCCGTTTCTTCGCTCCTTGCACTCGCGTACTTCCTTCTCTGTTTCTGATACGTGAACATGCATAATCAGGTCATGTCTCTTACTCTGATCAACAAGTGCTCTTACGCTGTCATTGTTATTAGTGTACTCAGCATGGATACTTGTATCCATGAGGATTCTGCCCTCATCGAAGCCGTGGTACATAAGAATTGACTCCTCAGCCTCACGGAAACCAGCACTTTCGCTGATATCGCCACCGAAGTGTGTAACAGATCTCGAAATATTGGCCTTAGCTCCACTTGTTGTTACAGCTCTTACGATATCATCAATCCAGAAGTACATATCACTGGTTGAAGTGATTCCGTATCTGATTGACTCTGCCATTGTGAGGAGAGTTCCATTAAATACAGCATCAGGATATAGCTTATCCTCAAATGGGAATACGAGTTCATTAAGCCATCTGTCTAGTGGAAGATTCTCTCCATAACCTCTCATAAGAGACATTGGTGAATGACCGTGAGCATTGACAAAACCAGGCATAAGAACCTTGCCTCTGCCATCATATGTCTCGTAATAATGCTCCTTTAGTTCATCGGATGGTGCTTCCTTGCCGATATATGTGATGAGATTACCAGAGATACCTACATACATATCCTCCTGATAATCAAAATTCTCATCGATAATGCCGATTTTTTCAAAAAGCATGACATTCCTCCTGTTTATAAGCGTTGTAATTATAATACAGCGAGCTGTTATTTTTGTGAAGATTGCTCATATATGCTGCTTCGATAGAGTGTTCTCATAAGCTGATGCAGCTTAGACAATCTGTCCTTACCGCCGGTGAACAGGCTAAGTCCTGTTCTGACGCCTGAAAGTATTGTAAGCTCATCCTTGAATTCGTCCTTGGCCATAATAACCATAAATGGAGTGATTCTTCCGCTATCTCCGCAGGTAATAACTGTTCTGTTCTTCTGTTGGTCAAGTGATTCGATGCCAAGTCTTCCTGCAAGAGCTCTGATTTCTGATATCTTGATGAGATTAATTGTCTCTTCAGGAATATCTCCGAATCTGTCAATAAGCTCCTCAATGAGATCCTCTGCATCTTCCTCACATGTGATTCCTGCAATCTTCTTATAAGCCTGGAGCTTAAGAGTCTGATCTTCAATAAATGAAGATGGAATATTAGCAGGTTCGTTGATTTCAATTTCGATATCAGCAGTTGATTCAATGACATCCTCACCCTTGAGTTTTCGTACAGCTCTGTCGATTTCCTTGCAGTAAAGCTCGTATCCGATGCCCTCAATGTGTCCGCTCTGTGCTTCGCCTAAGATATTTCCGGCACCGCGAAGCTCGAGATCTCGCATCGCAATTTTAAAGCCAGCTCCATACTCGGTGAATTCACGGATAGCTGCGAGTCTTTTGCGCGCGATATCGGTAAGAACCTTCTGCGGCTTATATGTCAGATATGCATACGCAATTCTGTTTGATCTTCCGACTCTTCCCCTAAGCTGATACAGCTGAGACAGTCCGAGCTGATCGGCATTAAGTACTATCATAGTGTTCGCGTTTGCGATATCGATTCCATTCTCAATAATAGTCGTCGCAACAAGCACATTGCTTCTGCCCTCAACAAAATCAAGCATCGTATTCTCAAGCTCGTGCTCTGACATCCTGCCGTGTCCGACCGACACAACAGCTTCTGGGACAAGATCCTCGATTCTCTCAGCAATCTGTCTGATGCCTTTAACCCTGTTACTTACAACATAAGCCTGTCCGCCTCTGGCAAGCTCTCTTGTGATTACAGTTCTTAGGAGCTCATCATCCTCAGGAGTCACAAAGGTCTGAACCGGGTACCTGTCTCCTGGCGGCTCATTGATTGTACTTATATCCTTGATTCCTGTAAGCGACATATTTAAGGTTCTCGGAATCGGAGTAGCAGAAAGTGTAAGAACGTCAACGCTATTCTTAAGCTTCTTCAGCTTCTCCTTATGTTTAACGCCAAATCTCTGCTCCTCATCGATTATTACAAGTCCGAGATCCTTGAATTCTACATCATCTGACAAAAGCCTGTGCGTTCCGATGACAAGATCCACTGTGCCTTCCTTAAGCTGCTTTATCGTCTTATTCTGCTCAGCGTCCGTCTTGAATCTTGAAAGCATTCTTATCTCAAACGGATAACTTCCGAATCTTTCGAGAATATTGTGATAGTGCTGATTTACAAGAAGCGTTGTTGGTGCAAGAAATGCTGCCTGCTTACCTTCTGAAATGCACTTGAAGATTGCTCTTGCTGCAACCTCAGTCTTACCGAAGCCTACATCTCCGCAAAGGAGTCTATCCATCGCTATAGGCTTCTCCATATCTTTCTTGATTTCCTCAATAGATCTAAGCTGATCATCTGTTTCTGTATATGGGAATTCCTCTTCGAACTCTCTCTGCCATAGACTGTCCTTAGGGAATGCATAGCCGCCAGCAGCCTCTCTCTGGGCATATAGCTTGACGAGATCCTCCGCAATCTCCATAACAGCCTTACGGACTCTGTCACGAGTCTTCTTCCAACTTCCACCTGATAGTCTTGAGAGACTCGGAGCCTCACCCTTGCTTCCGATATACTTCTGAATAATATCAAGCTGCTCAGTAGGAATATATAAAACGTCAGTTCCGGCATATTTGATCATAAGATAGTCTCTTGTCATACCATCTGTCGTCATACTCTTGATGCCACAGAATTTACCGATTCCGTGTACCTCATGTACGACATAATCGCCCTCGTGAAGATCGGAGAATGAGATTGAAGGAGCTGCTTTCTTTTTCTTTCTCGAAGTCTTCCTGTTGTTCGGAAAAATATCGGTCTCAGCAATATAACAGAGCTTATAATCATCGAATATCATTCCGGAGCTCAGCTGACCCACGGAATATGTCACCGGAACATGGCATTCCGCAACATCAAGATACTCCTTGATTCGCTCATTCTTCTCAGTTTGAGAGCTTACAATCTCAATACGAAATCCGTCGCGGTCAAGAAGCTCAATCTCTTTGACCAGAAGATCCATCTGTCCGTTGAATGCAGCAACCTGTCTGCATCTTACATTGAAAACGTGGTCAAGCCGCTCTGACCCCTTCACGTTCTCTGGAAATGGTGTGTAGAGCACGGTGTTCATCTTATATACCGGGTAGAAATCCTCAATATTCTGATATTCTGGCACCGTCTCAATTATTCTGTCCTGATCGCAGACGAGAATCATCGAATTTGCTGCGTAATCGTACAGAAAAGTTTTATCTATATCAAAAAGCTCGATGAATTCAGAATAAATCTGAACATCGGATCTGCTCTCGAAGATTTCTTTAAGTCTGTTATCCTTAAGCTTCTTCGAGGCCTTCTTAATTTCATCATCAGTTGGGATAAATTCTGCAGCTGGTGTAATGTCGGCATATTTAAGATTCTCAATTGATCTCTGAGAGTCGGGCTCAAAGGATCTTATCGAGTCGACCTCATCGCCCCAGAATTCGATTCTTACAGGGTATTCCATCGCAGGGGCAAAAATATCTATGATTCCGCCTCGTGCTGAGAATTCTCCGGCCGATTCACAGACTGATACTGCCTTGTATCCGCTCTCTACAAGTCTATTTCTTACATCTGAAGGATCAACGACATCGCCTGTGCTGATTCTGAACACAGATTTAAGCATTCTTGCAGGAGGACATGTTCTCCTGAGGACTGCCGATACCGGTGCAATTACAGCTCTTATCTCATCACGCTGTGACAGAAGAGCCTCTATTCCCTTAATTCTGTCTGCAAGTCTGCTCTTATCCCTTGCTTCATATACAACCTTTACATCATCCTCCTCAGGCATGATGCTAAATTCTGCTTCCGGCACAAAAAAAGCGAGGTCATCTCTGAGTCGCTTAGCTACACGCTCAGAGGAGACCACTATTAATGCTTTCTTGTGTTGTTTAAGCTCAGCTGCGGCAAAATACGCAATTCTGCTTCCGCTGACTCCCGTATAGTTAGTTAACATTATTTATCTCCGGGCTGCTTTCCATTGTGTTTGTTCATTGCATTGTCGATTCCAAGCTTGACAATGTCTATAGCTGCCTCTGCAGCAGCCTTGCATGACTGATCAAGAAGTGCCATCTCACTTCCTGAAACCTTACCGATTACGTGATTTATAATATCTCCATCATGCTTCTCGGCACCAACGCCAACTCTGATTCTTGGAAAATCCTTGATTCCTAGCTGGCTTACAACAGACTTCATTCCGTTGTGAGTTCCAGGACCTCCTGACTTCCTGATTCTGATAGAGGTCACAGGAATATCCATATCGTCATAAATAACGATAAGATTCTCACGAGGAATATCATAATACATTGCAGCTTCTCTTACAGAGTTGCCGCTAAGATTCATATATGTCTGAGGCTTGAGAAGAAGAACCTTCTCTGTTCCAATCTTAGCCTCTCCGATGAGTCCCTGAAACTTGCCTCTCTTAACTTCTGTTCCAAGCATGTCTGCAATAGCATCAATTGTCTTGAAACCCATATTGTGTCTTGTATTCTCGTACTTGCTTCCCGGATTACCCAGGCCTGCTATAAGATACATATATTATTCTCCTTATATACAGTTGCAACGGACCCTAAAGGGTCCGTTGCATAAATCTTACTTATTTACGTCGAACATATCGCTGATTGCCACGTTAGTGTGAATTCTCTTGATAGTCTCAGCGAAAACAGGTCCTACTGAAAGTGTAGTGAACTTATCGCACTGCTTCTCCTCTGGAAGAGCAATTGTGTTAAGAAGTACAACCTCCTTGAAAGCACTGTCCTTAATTCTCTCAATAGCAGGGCCTGAAAGAACAGCATGTGTTGTTGCTCCGTATACGCCCTTAGCACCAAGATCCATAAGAGCCTGTGCAGCATTGCAGATTGTTCCTGCAGTATCAATCATGTCGTCTACGATTACGCAATTCTTACCCTTAACGTCTCCAATAACGTTCATGATAACGCTCTTGTTTGCCTCAGGTCTTCTCTTATCGATGATAGCAATAGGTGCATTGAGAGGCTTAGCCATGTTTCTTGCTCTTGTTACTGAACCGTGGTCAGGTGAAACGATTACAAGATCCTCAAGATTCTTCTGTCTGAAGTACTCTGTGAGGAGTGGCTGTCCGATCATGTGATCTACAGGAATGTCGAAGTATCCCTGAATCTGAGCAGCATGAAGATCCATTGTAACAACTCTGTTAACGCCTGCAGCAACGAGCATGTTAGCAACAAGCTTTGAAGTGATAGGATCTCTTGACTTTGCCTTTCTGTCCTGACGAGCATATCCATAGTAAGGGATTACTGCAGTTACGCTGTGTGCAGATGCCCTCTTAAGAGCGTCGATCATGATAAGAAGCTCCATGAGATTATCATTAACAGGATCATTAGTTGACTGAATGATATAACAGTCCTTTCCTCTTACTGTCTCCCAGATGCTTACACTTACCTCTCCGTCACTGAACTTCTTTACGTCAGCCTTACCAAGCTCTACTCCGAGAATGTCCGCAATCTCCTGAGCAAGTGCCACATTGGAATTGCATGTAAAAAGTTTGAAATTACTGAAATCAGCTGCCATTGGTATTATCCTCCCTAATCCTCTTAATTCCTGCTAACCTGTAATATATATATAAGTTGTCGTGAGTCCTTGTCTACTTAACAAGGAGCTCTCCGATCTTATAAACGTCTCCTGCGCCCATTGTGATTACAATATCATCACGCTCGGCATTCTTCTCAATATACTCTGCAATCTCATCGAAGTCTCCGATGTAGTGAACCTCTCTCTCCGGATGCTTCTCCTTCATTGCATTATACAGCTTCTCTGATGAAATATTGTAAATATCCTTCTCTCTTGCTGCAAAAATATCTGTCAGAATAAGTACATCTGCATCCTCGAAGCACTCTACAAAGTCATCAAATAAAGCCTTAGTTCTTGTGTATGTATGTGGTTGGAAAACAACCCAAAGTTTATTGTGCTTAACATTGCGAGCTGCTGAAAGAGTAGCTCTAACCTCTGTAGGATGATGTGCGTAGTCATCAATGACCTTAACACAGTTCTCGGTCACACCAGTGTAATCAAATCTTCTGTGAGTACCACCGAATGCTGCAAGTGTTGAGACAATAACATCAGTATCAACACCGAGATGCTTAGCTGTAGCAAATGCAGCCATTGAATTAAGCACATTGTGCTCTCCAGGAACTGCAAGCTTAACCTCTGCAAGCTTCTCCCCGCCGCTTACGATATCGTACTTCGGAAATCCTCTGTCATCAAACTCGATGTTGTCAGCGTAATAATCATTAGTCTCACTATATCCGTAAGTAATCTTGTTGTCATGATTCTTGAGAATCTCTTTGACAAAAGGATTATCTCCGTATGCCACGATTGTTCCGTCAGGTCCAACCTTCTCAACAAAGCTGCTAAATGATCTTACGATATGATCCATATCCTTGAAGTAATCAAGGTGGTCTGAATCAATGTTAAGAATAACTCCGATGCTTGGCTTAAGATTCAGGAAACTATCCATATACTCACATGCTTCAGTAACGAAATAATCGTTAGATCCGATCTCAACATTTCCGTTGATCTCAGGAAGATTACCACCTACAAGAATTGTAGGCTTGAACTTCGCATTCCTGAGGATAAGTGAAGTCATAGATGTTACTGTAGTCTTGCCGTGAGTTCCGCAGATAGCAATGCTGTTAGAATAATTCTCCATAAGCATGCCAAGAACCTCAGCTCTTGAGAACAGGGGTATTCCGAGCTCTCTTGCTCTTACTACCTCAGGGTTCTCGTCAGATACAGCTGCTGAATATACGATTGCATCAACGCCTTCAACGTTAGATGCCTCGTGCTTGTAGAACACATTGATTCCGATGCTCTCAAGATGTGTAGTAACATCTGAGCGCTTGATATCAGAACCACTTACTATATGTCCATTATCCTTAAGAATCTCAGCTACAGCGCTAAGGCCGATACCGCCGATTCCAAGACAGTGAATTCTCTTGTAATTATCAATTTCAACCATAAAAAACCTCCACAGATTGAATTTCTGCCGTTTTATTATAAGGCATTCGCTGTGATATGTATAGTCTTATTCTCCTCATCAACCTCATCAATAGTGACAAGATTGATGTAATCAGTAACCTTCTTACGCTCCGGTTCCCTTGATGCAAGCGCCGTTCCGACGCCTACAACCTCGACATCAAACTCTCCAAGAATCTCGGTAATTCCTTTAAGGCTTCCTCCGCCTCTCATGAAATCATCGAGGATAATGGCCTTCGTTCCAGGCCTTACAGACCTCTTAGCAATAGACATCTTCTGGATTCTCTCAGACGATCCTGAAAAATAGTTGATGCTGACAGTAGATCCTTCAGAGTACTTCGCCTCTCTTCTTATTACAACCAAAGGGAGATTAAGAAGCTCAGCTGTCTTTGCTGCCAAAGGAATACCCTTAGTCTCAATGGTTACAACATAGTCAGCCTTCCGGTCGTAGAATTCTCTTACAAAAACTCTCGCCATATCTCTCAGAAGGTTTCCATCGAACATTATATCAGAAGTGTACAGAAATCCGCCGCCAAGAAGTCTCGCAGGATCTGAAAGCTTAGTAATCAGATCATTCTGAAGCCTTACAATCTCATCATCGCAGATATCCGGAATATATCTTATGCCACCACCTACACCTGAGGTGCTCTCTATTCTGCCGGTGCCATCCTCGCAAAGAACAGCATTGATCAGCTTCACATCTTCACTAAGGCTCGACTTGGCAATTCCAAACTTCTCGCAGAAATACTTTGATTCATACAGTCTGCATGGATTTCTCATCATCTCGTCCATAATCAGACCGATTCTCATATTTTTCTTCATAGGCTACACCCTTTCTGCCACGAGAGCTACCCACTCATCTGTCTCATTCCTGTCGATAACCTTCCACTCAGGATTACGTGCAAAAGCATCGAGCACTTCGTGCTCCCTCATCTTCGCAATTCCCGAGGTTACGAAGTATCCGCCTCTTCTAACGAGTGCATCGGCCTGACCCGGTCCTGCCAGTGTTGCTGTAACCGGTGCAAGTATGTTTGCGACAAGAATATCGAAATCAGAACCCGCAGCTGCTCTCATATCATCATCCTCAAGAATATTACCTATCTCAATCCTGAAGTCCTCAGGATTAATATCGTTAAGTATGAGATTCTCCTCCATAATGTGCTCGCAGGCAGGATCAAGCTCTACAGAATGAACATATGAGGCGCCATTTCTAAGGGCACTGAGTCCTAGGATTCCGCTTCCTGATCCGATATCGATAAGCTTGTCACCAGGCCTGATATACTTTCTGATTCCATCGATACAAAGTCTTGTAGTTCCATGACTTCCTGATCCGAATGCAGAACCAGGATTGAGCTTTACTATCTTAAGCTCACCGCTCTCGCACGCGGACCTGTGTTCTTCTGGGATCTCTTCCCAATATGGGATTATAAGTATATTACCAGCAATAAGAGGCTTGTAGTATTCCTTCCACTTGTCAATCCATTCTCTGGCTTCTGTATAATCAGTCGTAATTCTTCCTGCTCCAATATCAACATAGGCTGACATAGAGTCGAGTCCTCTTCTTATTACGCCGAGAAGCTCCGTAATTTCATCCTCTGTCCACAGTCTGTCATGGATTGTATATGAAGCATCCACAGTGCTTGAGCTTTCAAGCTCTTCTACCTTATCGTCCTCACCGTCAGGAATTCTCACATAGAAGCTGATTCTGGAGCCTTCGATATCAGGAACTTCATCAGATCTCAGCTCCTTGGCATCAGGATCTACAAACATCGCTTCAAGCTCTTCATCTGAAAGCGGAATGCTGTCTTCAATCTCAACTCCTGTAACGCCTAGTTCCATAAGCATCGAGCTTATGATATCCTCTGCTTCAACACTTGATTCAATTGTATACTTGATCCACTTCACATTAAGCTCCTATCTCTCGTATGTTCCAATAAAATGTCTTGCTGCAGCAGTAAAATTCATTCTCATCTGCTTGATATCCTTATCAGTCGCATCCTTAAATTCTATTCCCGCAGTACATGAAACAGCCTCTCCAAAGCTGTCATTTATTATTCTTGCTACAGTAAGAGCCGCATCCTCGTCGAGATCACTTAACCCCTTATCAAGCTTTATAAGCTGCTCCTCACCTCTTCTTGACAGCAGCGCAACCGCCCCAACATGAGGCTTATCACCACCGTAAACAAAGCAGGAAAATCCCTTGCCTGCTGTAGCATCCACTCTAAGAGTTACGTTATATCTTGTATCTTTACCGATTACAATCTCGGTTGATGTTACTGCCATACCATTCACCCGTCCCTTTCATAATTGGTATTATATTATTATAACTTAGTTTTATGTGATAATGAGATAATAAATACCATAGCAATAAAATTTTTTACTCATATATGTTAGAATATTTCATAGAATATATAATACTGTAAACAGGAGAGTATTAAGCTATGAAATCAATTTATTTAGACAACGGTGCTACAACATTTCCTAAGCCTAAGGAAGTTTCAGATGCCGTATATGAATATATGACAAGCATCGGCGCAAATGTCAACAGAGGAACATACAGCTCAGCGTTCAGCCTTGAAGGGCTTGTATATGATACAAGACAAATGCTCGCAGACATGTTCGGAGCAGAGAACTGCAAGAACGTTGTTTTTACAAAGAATATTACAGAGAGCCTTAACTTCGTTCTTAAGGGCTATCTTAAGCCTGGAGATCATGTTCTCACATCTTCAATGGAGCATAATGCTGTTATGAGACCACTTGTTCAGCTCGAGAAACAGGGAATCGAATTTGACAGAATCCCATGCAACAGAAAGGGTGAACTTGAGCTTGACAAGATGGAAGGACTCCTTAAGTCTAACACCAAGGCTGTTGTAATGCTTCACGCAAGCAATCTATGCGGCACAGTAATGCCATTTAAGGAAGTCGGAGAATTCTGTAAGGCGCACGGACTTAAGTTTTTTGCCGATGTAGCTCAGACTGCAGGTGTAATGCCAATCGACATGAATGAGATGAATATCGATGCACTATGCTTCACAGGACACAAGAGTCTGCTCGGGCCTCAGGGCATTGGTGGTTTTATTCTTAAGGAAGATATGATAAGCGAAATTGAACCGCTTATCTCCGGAGGTACAGGAAGCCTCAGTAATTCAGAGGAGATTCCTGATTTCATGCCTGACCGCTTTGAGTCAGGTACAATGAACCTTCCAGGAATCGTTGGACTTCACGCAGCACTTGAATGGATTAACAAGACAGGTATAGACAATATCAGAGATCACGAACTTAAGCTGACAGGCAGATTTATCGATGGCCTGATGCCAATGGTTGAATCAGGCGACATCATAATCGCAGGAAAGACGGAGCTTGAGGGACGTACAGGGGTTGTTTCAATCCAGCCACAGAATGCCGATCCGGCAGCCATCGCTTTTGCCCTTGACTCTGAGTATGGAATCATGACAAGAGTTGGGCTTCACTGCACACCTGCGGCTCACAAGTCTCTTGGAACTTATCCTACAGGAACCATCCGATTCTCGTTCGGTTATTGGAACACAGAGGAAGAGGTTGATATCGCACTTGATGCAATCAGAACACTTCTTGACGAAGAGTAATATTTATAAGCAATATAATAGCCTTCCGTGGATTATCCCACAGAAGGCTGTTTATTGTATGAAGAAAACCCCACGTTAGACGCGGGGTTCCGTAATCGCTATGCGTTTGACCAGTAACTTATCACATCCTACAATAGACCTGCGGTCTGCCAACTGCAAACTATCGTAGGAGGATAA
>Ga0129317_1001731_pt1 | contig 14714 bp, 12 predicted proteins | sample Cm1ome_FD_94430 | JGI IMG/M metagenome (GOLD analysis project Ga0129317, IMG submission 94430) | Eastern black-and-white colobus group fecal microbial communities from Wisconsin, USA - Cm1105 metagenome | ecosystem: Host-associated > Mammals > Digestive system > Large intestine > Fecal | place...
GGTTTTATTGCCTTCAATTCCATAAGATCCATAAATTCCATCGTTTGTAGCAATGCATGAGCGATAAGAATTAATATAGGTATTCATGCTTTTTTTATACAAAGTAATAAAATCTGTAGATAAACATTTATCAACATCTTTGATTAACTTTTCCGCTTGATCGTTGTAATCGTCCCAGTTCTCCCATAGTTTGTTGTTAAATCTGGTCCCTGCGAATTTTAAATAACCGTAGTTATTGTTTGCGGAGAAGACATTTTTAATGCTTTCGACATTTTTAACTGTTGTACCCGATTGAATTAAAGCGTCTTTTAAAAGCAAAACATCAACTGTATGAAAATAAGTTAAAGTCGCCTCATTAGGAGCTTTAATTCCTTGAGTTTTCGCATTGTCGATGATTTCTAAAAGTCCTTTCCTTGATACTTTACCATTTGTTTTATTAACGACATACCCGACATTATTTTCATATGAAACGCTAAAATAAATATTGTTAGTGTTGATAAAGGAATAGCCGTTTTCGGCGTTTGCTAATTTGTAAGCACCTTTATCATCAGCTTGTAAAGCATCATATTCTTGATCACTAATATAAGATGTTACACCATTATCGTATGCATAAAGCATATGAGCTTTGTCGTTAATCGAACAAAAAGAAGCAGTACAACCTGTTAAAGCACCGACGCCTAGGGTTGCCAAGAGTAGTCCTAATCCTATTTTTGTTTTTCTCTTCATCTAACTATTCCTGCCTCGTTTAATAATTGTTGTAATAGAGCGAGATTTTCCGTGTATTGATTTTGTAGATAATTCTTTTTAACAATGATAGTTACATCACAAGGGCTGTACGAAAAATCAATTAAGTGTATACACATCGCTCTAATTTGTCTTTTGATCTTATTTCGAATTACAGCGTTACCAATTTTGGTTGAGACCGAGATTCCCACTCGGGTGTTAGAAAAATTATTCTTTAAGTAATGAATTGTGAAACTAGAATTCTTCTTTGAATAACCGTTTTTTACAACTTCTCCAAAATCTTCATTCTTTTTAATTCGAAAAATCACTTTCATAAAATTAAGCGGATAAGCGCGCTCTACCTTTAGCTCTTCTTCTAGCGAGAACACGACGTCCGTTCGCAGATTTCATACGAGCTCTAAAACCAGCGCGATGAGCGTGCTTAATTTTGCTTGGTTGATAAGTTCTTTTCATAAATATAGCTTCCTCCAAAATATATGCATAAAAGAGTATACTTTCATTTATCTATAAATGTCAAATTGAACGAAAATATAGGTTGTTATAAACAACAGGGAGAAAAACAATTAATTGTATCAAAATAGAACTGATTTATTTTTTCCACACTAAATCTTCTTGAATAAAACGCAACATTTTTGTGTGTAACAATCTTTCTTTTTCACATTTTCTAAATTTAGGAAAATGGTGTTCCTAACAAAAATTAACACATGTTATAAGTTTTCCACATTTTTATCCACAATGAATTTTGTTAAATAGGTGGAAAACGCTGTTTAAGTATTAAAAATAAGGGACAAGTTGTGGAAAAATTATTTTTCCTTTTTTTCTATACTAAAACAATGTGGATTACTTTATAATAATCGGTGTCTAAGGAACAAACATTATGAACAATTCAATATCCGAAATCACTCAGTTATGGAATAAAGCGCTAGCGATTATTGAAGATAGGCTTGGGGATCAAAGAGTTTTTGACACTTTTTTCTCTGAAAGTTATATCGAGTCAATAAACGCAAACAGAATTGAAGTGGTTGTAAACTCCAATTTAGCGGCAACTTTGATGCGAAAAAATTACTACGAAATCGTCTCAGACGCAATAACAGAATTGACTGAATCCAACTATGAAATTACTTTTATAAGCAGAGAAGAAGTTAAAAACAACTCAAAACCAGTTGAAACTGTTAAAAAACCTATTTACTTTCAAGACGCTACATTAAACAAAAACCTCACTTTCGATAATTTTGTAGTGGGCAATTTTAATAGAGAGGCTTACCAAGCGTCGGTCCTAATTGCTCAAAATCCAGGAAAAAAATTTAACCCATTGTTCATCCATTCTCATTCTGGGTTAGGAAAAACACACCTTTTGCACGCTATTGGAAATTGTGTAAATAACGAAGGAAATCCAAACGCTAAAATTCTATATATCACCGCGAACGACTTTGTGGAAGAATACATTAAATACGTTCGTGGAGATAAGGATTCAGAATCACTGAAAAGCTTCTTTAAGGGAGTGGATATCCTGCTATTGGACGATATTCAATTTCTTGCAGATAAGGTTAAAACCGAGGAGATGTTTTTCTACATTTATTCAAAGATGATTAACGATGGCAAACAAGTGGTAATCACCTCTGATAGACAACCTAACGAATTAAAAGGTTTAGAAGAAAGGCTTGTTACAAGATTTAGCCAGGGTTTAGTGATGGAAATCAAGGAACCGGACGTCCAAACTTGTGTTGAAATTTTAAAGAAAAAGATTGTTGCAAACGGCTTAGATTTAAACAATTTTGACGACTCCGTTATCTACTTCCTTGCTGATAAATTTTCCAAGAATGTTCGTGAACTCGAAGGAGCGCTAAATAGGTTAATTTTTTACGTCGTATCAATCAAACAAGTTGATAAGATTACATTAGATGTTGCGGTGGAGGCCGTACAATCGTTAACAGGTAGTAAAATGGTTGTAACCGAGTTAAACGAACAAAAGATAATTAATGTTGTTGCCGATTACTACAACCTAACCCCTTCTCAACTAGTCGGAAAGATTAGAACTGGCCAAATAGCGTTGGCAAGGCATATCGCTATGTACCTCATTCGTTCAACACTCGATGTTCCACTTAAGAAAATAGGAACTGTGTTTGGTGGTAAAGATCACACCACTGTTATGAACGCTATCTCAAAAGTGGAAAATATGTTGAAAACTGACGAGCAACTCAAAACAGCTCTTGAAGAATTAAAAAAGCGATTAAAGGCGTAAATTTATTATAAATAAATGTCATTAGCAAACACTTTGTGATAAAATGAAAACAAGCACAAAAACAAGCTGTTAAATAAGTTATCCACACAAATCACACTCATTATTATTATTAAATATTAATAATTAGAAAAAGAAAGGAATAGAATATGCGTTTCACCATTGTAAGAGAAGAACTACTTAAAGGATTAAATATTGTATCAAGAGCGGTATCAAATAAATCAGTTGTCCCATCTCTATCGAACGTTAAAATCGAACTAAATGAGAAAGGGTTGTTTTTAACCGGTTCTAATTTGGATTTATCAATTCAAACCTTTGTTCCATTTCAAAAAGAAGAAAAGGTTATCATCAGAAATTATAAAGAAGGAACAACCTTAATCAACGCCAAAATCATTACTGAAATTGTTAGAAAACTAGATTGTGAAGAACTAGTGTTCGATGTTATAGATTCCACAATTGCTGTAATTTCCAATAATCAATCAGAATATAAAATTAATTGCATGCGAGCGGAAGAGTACCCGGATTTAGACTTAGAACCTACCGGTGTATCTCTAACATTAGCGACAGCAGATTTTGATGACTTAGTTAATCAAACCGCTTTCGCAGCATCAACAAAAGAACAAAGACCTATTTTAACTGCGGTCAATTTAGACGCTTTGAATGGGGTTTTAACCGCTACCACAACCGATTCAGCGCGTTTAGCTAGAAAACAATTACCTATTCCGGAAGAAGTTAACTTTGTCGCAAACATCCCTTCTAAGATGATTGTAGAAGTTGAACACTTATTAGATAACGCTGGTGAAACGATAGATATCGCTTTAAGTGATAAAAAAGCTTTATTCTCCATTGGAACAACAATCGTTGCCACTAGACTAATCGCTGGAGATTATCCAAATACTAAAAATATTATTCCAAGAAGCATCAACTATTCTTTGGAAGTTAACGCTAGTGATCTAATGAAAGCGATTGATCGTGCTAATGTACTATCAATCGATAGAGAAAATGTTGTTGATTTAACAATGTCTGGAGAGGGTGTAGAAATTTCCTCCACTAGTTCACAAGTCGGCTCAGCAATTGAGAGAATAGATGTTTTTAAATACGAAGGGTCACCTTTGAGAATATCGTTCAACAGCGATTTTGTTCTATCGGCGGTTAGGGCTCTAAAATCAGAAGATGTTGTCTTTCAATTCGTGGGCGAAATGAAGCCGTTTGTCATCAAGAACGCCTTAGATGACTCAATTGTCCAAATTGTCACTCCTGTGCGTACTTATTAACGAAATAAGACCATTTTAAACAAAACAAACTTTAAGGGAATTTATTATTCCCTTTTTGTGTGCGCTCGTGTATAATGATAATCAGGTGCTTTTATGAGTGAAAATAAAGTCAAAATCAGAGAAGGAGAAGACTACATTACTCTCAATGTGCTTCTTAAAATAGTGGGAGTCATCCCTACTGGTGGAATGGCTAAAATCTACCTTCAAAATAACTTGGTTTTAGTAAACAATGAGAACGAAGTAAGAAGAGGGAGAAAACTTTATCCTGGTGACGCCGTTCTTATTGAAGGAATTGAATACACAATCGTTTAAAAATGATTGTTAAGAAACTAACACTCAAAAATTACCGAAATCACAAATACATATCCCTTCTATTCGACCCCTCTATCAATCTCATTACAGGAGAAAACGGAGTCGGAAAAACAAGTGTAATAGAAGCGATATACTATTTGTCCCTTGCAAGATCCTTTCGGGGTGCAGAAGATAATGAATTAATTCTTCACGGAAGCGAATTAAGCCAAATCGATGCAACGATCGTTGAAGGAAACATTACTCGAGAGATGCGAGTAATAATAACAGACAGCGCTAAAAAGATATTTATAAACGGCAAACCGATATATAAATTATCTGAGCTAACCAAGGTTGTCAATGTCGTTCTCTTTGAACCTAAAGATGTTCTCCTGTTTAGAGGATTACCCAAAGCAAGAAGGGATTTTATCGACATAAGTATTTCTAAAAAGAGTCCGCCGTATTTTGAATATTTATCACGATATGATAAACTCATCAAAATTAGGAACAACTTATTAAAAGAAGATGTTGTCGATAGAAAACTATTAGAAGCAAACACTGAGATGTTAGTTAAAATCTCGGGGCCAATTGTTTCTTATAGAGAAGTCTACATAAAGGATATCAATGATATCCTTAATAAAATCGCACGCGTGCTCACAGGCGAAGATAATAAAATCGAAGTGATTTATAATCCGTTTGTGAAGTACGACAAAGATTTTCAAAAGAACGCACTCAACGCGTTTAATAGGGTTCTAGAAAGCGATTTAAAAAGAAAGGTCTCATCTATCGGACCACATAGAGAAGACTTTGTAGTAATGCTTAACGGCAAGGAAATAGGGACATTTGGTTCCCAAGGAGAGAATAGAATTGTCGCTCTAGCATTAAAACTAAGCCCATACTTCTTAATTGATGATAGAGCAAAAAGACCAATAGTGGTTCTTGACGATGTGATGTCTGAACTAGATCAAACACATCAAACTAAATTAATTAAATTTTTAAGAAATTTCGAACAAGTGTTCATAACAGCGACACAACTCAGTGTCCCGAATGTAAAACAATACACTTTAAAAGCAAAATAAGGAGGTTCCTACGATGGAAAACGAAAAGAAGGATGAAAATATCGTTCAAGCAGCACCTAACGATATAAGCACCCAAAATGAAACACCTTCGGTTTCAAAAATGAACGAAGAAGAAGCAACGCTTGAAAGAGCAGACGCTAGTTACACCGCGACCAATATTCAAGTTTTAGAAGGTCTTGAGGCGGTGAGAAAAAGACCAGGTATGTATATCGGTACCACTTCTGGACCAGGATTACATCACTTAGTCTGGGAAATTGTTGATAATGCGATAGACGAGGCTCTAGCGGGGTATTGCACACGAGTCAACGTCACCATCAATAAAGGTGATACCATTACCGTTACAGACAACGGACGTGGCATCCCTGTTGATATTGTTGCCAAAAGCGGATTATCCGGCGTTGAAACAGTCTACACTATTCTCCACGCAGGTGGAAAATTTGGTGAAGGCGGCGGTTATAAGGTTTCTGGTGGTCTGCACGGCGTCGGCGCTTCGGTTGTCAATGCTCTCTCGAGTTGGCTGGAAGTCGAAGTACATAAAAATTGTGGAATATACGTATTAAGATTTGAAAAAGGCGGACACCCTGTTGGCCATCTTAAACAAGTAGGAACTTGTCCAGAAGAAGATACCGGTACAATTGTCACCTTTAAGCCCGATCCAGAAATATTTAAAGAAACAACAACTTTTGAATACAACATCATCAGAGACCGTATGAGACAAGTCGCCTTTTTAAATAGAGGAATTGAAATTGTTGTTAAAGACGATCGTGAAGAAACCCCTCTTATTGAGACGTTCTGTTATAAAGGTGGTATCAAAGAATATGTTCAATTCATAAATCACAACAAAACACCAATTCACGAAGAAGTGATTTATTGCGAAGGAAGCGAACCGATTGAATTATCTCCCGGTCATACCGCTCACGTGTATGCTGAAGTAGCATTACAGTACAACGATGGATATTCTGCAAATGTTTATTCCTTCTGCAACAACGTCCACACTCATGAAGGTGGAACACACGAACAAGGCTTCCAGCTTGCAATGGTGAGAACAATCAATAATTATGCTAGAACATATAAATTCTTAAAAGAGAACGAAGATAATCTAACTTACGATGATATTCGGGAAGGGTTGACCGCGATTATTTCAATTAAACATCCAAACCCACAATTCGAAGGACAAACCAAAACAAAACTTGGAAACTTTGAGGTTAGAAAAATTCTCTCTGGTATTGTTGGAGATCAATTGAATAGATTTTTAACTGAAAATCCAAAAATCGCTAAGACCATCTTAGAGAAAATTGTTTTAGCAGCGAACGCTCGATTAGCGGCTAGGCAAGCGCGAGAAAACACCAGAAGAAAAGGTGCTCTTGAATTAACAACTCTTCCAGGTAAACTCGCTGATTGTTCGAGCAAAGATCCTTCTCTTTGTGAGTTATACATTGTTGAAGGTAATTCCGCAGGTGGCTCCGCTAAAAACGGGAGAAACAGAGAAACACAAGCGATTCTTCCACTTCGTGGAAAAATCTTAAACGTCGAAAAAGCCCAAGCAAAACGTATTTTTGCCAACGCTGAAATTGGAAATATGATTACCGCGATTGGTGGTGGTATTGATCCAGAATTTGACCTTTCAAAGATTAGATACCACAAAATCGTTATCATGACCGATGCTGATGTCGATGGTTCTCACATTAGAATCCTTCTTTTAACGTTCTTCTACCGTTTCATGAGACCACTCATTGAAAACGGTTATATTTATATAGCACAACCTCCGTTATATAAAGTTGAATACCACGGAAAACCATATTATTGTTTCAACGATGAACAATTAGAAGTTTTGAAAAAGAAATTAAATTTAAAACCAGGCTATCCATTCCAACGTTATAAAGGTCTTGGTGAAATGGATGCTTCCCAGCTTTGGGAAACAACCATGGATCCGGTGAATCGAAAGATGCTTAGAGTCACTCTTGATGACGCTATCATGGCGGAACAAGTTTTCACTGACTTAATGGGTGATAACGTTGAACCAAGAAAAGAATTCATTCATAAAAACGCTAAGTTTGTGAAGAATCTTGATATTTAAAGGAGAACTAAATTATGTTTTTTGAAGATAAAATTACTGATGAAGTCTTATCAGAAAATAACGAAAACGAAACAAACGAAGCGGAATTAGAAGAGGAAATTGAAAAAGTTGAATCTGGAATCGTTCCTGGTTTAGTTGATGTAGCAACGACAGAAATAGTTCGTTCCTCGTTTTTAGATTACGCAATGAGCGTTATCGTTTCTCGTGCTATTCCGGATGCGAGAGATGGTTTAAAACCAGTTCATAGACGTGTTATCTACGGTATGAACGAAAGCGGAATGCAACCTGATAAGCCATATAAAAAATGTGCACGTATCGTTGGCGATGTCATGGGTAAATATCACCCACATGGAGACGCTGCAATTTACCAAACTCTTGTCCGTTTAGCGCAACCATTTTCAATGAGGTACACACTTGTTGATGGGCATGGTAACTTCGGATCTGTCGATGGCGATGAAGCCGCGGCAATGCGTTATACAGAAGCTAGAATGACCAAATTATCTTTAGAGATGGTAAGAGACATCAATAGTGATACAGTTGATTTTGTTGATAACTATGATGGGACCGAAAGAGAACCTGTTGTTCTTCCTTCTAGATTCCCTAACCTATTAGTTAATGGCTCATCAGGTATTGCTGTTGGAATGGCCACAAACATCCCTCCTCATAACTTAGGAGAAACAGTTGACGCTATTTCTGCACTAGCAAAAAATCCTGAAATTACCACCGAAGAATTGATGCAATATCTTCCTGGACCAGATTTCCCAACAGGCGGAATTATCTTAGGAAGAGGCGGAATTAGAGATGCATATGAAACGGGCTCTGGTAGTATCGCTATTAGAAGCAAATGTCATATTGAAGAACGTGATGGCCGTTCAAGTGGATTGAAACGTATTGTTGTCACAGAAATACCTTATCAAGTCAATAAAGCGGTGATGATTGAAAACATCGCTAATTTAGTCAGGGACAAAATAGTGGATGGTATCACCGACATACGAGACGAATCTAATAAAGAAGGTATTCGAGTGGTTATCGATGTTAGAAGAGATGCTATTCCTGAAGTCATTTTAAATCAATTATTTAAATTAACTCAGCTTCAATCTTCCTTTGGAATCATCATGCTTTGTCTAGTTGATGGAGCACCAAAAGTTGCTCCTTTAAAGGTGATGCTTCAAAACTATTTAGACTTCCAAGTTGAAGTTATTGAAAGAAGAACAAAATTCTTGCTCGCTAGAGATGAAGCAAGAGACCATATTGTCGTTGGTTTGATTAAATGTCACGACAACATCGATGAGATAGTTGACATTATTAAAGCAAGTTCCACTCCGGAAGTAGCGACAACACAATTGATGGCGAAATATGGTTTTTCTGAAAATCAAGTTCAAGCAATTCTCGCTATGACCTTACGTAGATTAACTGGAATTGAAACCGATAAATTAGAAGCCGAAAGAAAACAACTTGAAGCAAACATTGTTGAATATAAGAGAATTCTTAGCCTTAGAGAGAATGTTGTTGAAGTCGTAATCAAAGAATTAAACGAAATCAAAAGTAAATTTGGTGACGCTAGAAGAACTGAAATCTCTAACGAAGCGAGCAGTATTGATGATGAATCATTGATTCCTGAAGAAAATATCGTTGTCACTCTATCTAGAGGCGGATACATCAAACGTTTAACAAGTGATTCCTTCCGCACTCAAAATAGAGGTGGAAGAGGCGTTAGGGGTATGTCCACGAACGAAAACGATATCGTTGACATTATGGTTTATACCAAAACCCACACCGATTTATTATTATTTACTGATTTTGGGAAGGTTTACCGTATTAGAGGATATCAAATTCCTGAATTTTCCAAAATCTCCAAAGGAACACCTGTTATTAATCTAATTCAAATTGAAAAAGGTGAAAATGTTAAAGCAATTATTGCTTGTGATGAATATGTTGAAGATAGATATCTCATGTTCTTTACAAAATATGGTGTTGTGAAGAAAACCGAACTTAAAAACTTTGAATCGATAAGGCAAAACGGAAAAATTGCTATCTCCTTAAGAGAAGGCGACACCTTATTAAATGTTAAAGAGATTGATAAAGATGCAATTGTCGGTATTGCCGCGACTAATGGAAAGATGGTCAATTTCTATGCATCCGAAGTGCGTTCAATGGGTAGAACCGCTGCTGGGGTTAAAGGCATTACTCTTCCTGAAGGAGATTACTGCGTTGGCGTTACAACTTCCTTGGAAGGAAAATTAATCTTAGCGATTACTGAAAAAGGATTCGGTAAGATGAGCGATGCTCTTGATTACCGCAAAACAAAACGTGGTGCGAAAGGTGTATCTACTTTAAAAACTACCGATAAAATCGGTAAACTAGTGGCAATTCGCGCAGTTGATGGCGATGAAGATTTAATGGTCATCACTACAGCAGGTATTGTTATTAGAACCTCATTGTCACAAGTCCGTGTAGCGGGTAGAAATACTCAAGGTGTAAAAATCATGAATCTTGAAGGGAAACAGAAAGTCGCCTCCATCGCTATCGTTCATCACGAAGAAATTAGTGAAGATGAAACCGATTTGGAAGAATCTTTTGACAACCAAATTGAAGAAGCAGTACCCACTGTTGATACTTCCTTTAATATTAATGAGGAAGAGAAAAAAGACGAGTAAAACATTATGAAAGTTTTTGTCTACTTTCAACCGAAGAAAAAGAACTCGAATTTTGAAGGTGAACGTTTCAAAAAAACAATTAGAAACGCTTTGGAGTTAAACGATGTTTCATATACTTCCAACGTTATTGAAAAATTCGATATTATTCATCTAATTTCTCCTCTTGATGAAGACAAAATAAATCTCGCAAAAGAAAATGATTTGCCTGTGGTCGTCTCCGCTTTATATGTCGAAGACGATCCAGCGGCATCATATCTTGAATACAAAAATAAGGATGGTCGACGTATTGTTGAACTATCCTCAAAAGCGTTAAAGTTTCTAAATAGAGCAAATCTAGTTTTGGTCCCTTGTGAATTTGCTAAAGACTATCTTTTGAATGCTGGTGTCACCAGCGATATACAGGTATCATTCCCTGGTATTAATATCTCCAGATTTGATTTTTCTAGAGAAGATGAGAAAAACATTTTCTATCGTTATTTTAGAGAGCAACCTGGAAAGAAATTGATAATTTCCATTGGAGAATATGAAGGTAATTTGGAAGGTATTAACGCTTTGATAAGCGCTGCAAAAATGTGTCCAAATGCTGTTTTTTATTTCATTGGGCACACCACGAATATGAATAATGTCCCATTAACGGTTAAAAAGATAATTAAGAACGCACCTAAAAATTTACATTTTACAAACTCACTACCAGACGATGTATATCGAAGTGCTTTACTTAATGCTGATGTTTTTACTATTGCATGCTATCGTCCGGCTTCAATTCTTTCTTTGAGTGAGGCGATGATGGCTAAATGCCAAATTATAGTTCGAAAGCAAGCTATTTTTCCAGGTCTTCTAGTGGATGGTGTTAACGCTTATGTAGCTGAATTTTCTGAGACAATCGCCTCATTAATCAGCGACTATTTAGATGGCAATTTAAAACCTACAATTACCGAATCTTATAATTTTGTAAAACAATATTCACTGCAACTTTATGGTGAAAAACTTAAATGGTTTTACCAAGAAACAATCAATGATAATAATTTTAGGAGGAATAATCATGATTGATATTAATCGTATTAGAGAAAACCCAGAAGGAGTAAAAAAAGCTCTTGCAAAAAGACTTTGGGACGCTGATTTTACGGAATTACTTGCTTGGGATAGACAAAGAAAAGAACTTCTTCAAATTGTTGAGTCTAATAAAGCAGAAATGAATCGCTTATCCGCTTCTGTGCCGCTTAAGAAAAAAGCGGGAGAAGATGTTGCTCCAATTTTTCAAAAAGTAAAAGAAATTGCGAAAAACAATGCAGAAAACGAGTTAAAAGTTAAAGATTTAGAAGGAAAGATTTTCAATTTTTTATCTGTTTTACCTAATATTCCTGATGAAGATATCGTCGCTGGTGGAAAAGAAAATAATGTCCCTGTTCATGTCTATGGAGAAAAACCTTCCTTTTCCTTTAAAATGAAAGACCATGTTGAACTAGCTACTTCACTAGGTTTAATTGATTATGAAAGAGGTGGCAAGGTTGCTGGTAGAGGATCTTGGGTTTATACCAATCTTGGAGCAAGATTAGAATGGGCTTTAATTAACTTTTTTATTTCTGAACATTTAAAAGATGGTTTTGAATTTATCCTACCTCCACACTTGCTTAACGAGGAATCAGGATTTGTTGCTGGACAATTTCCAAAATTTAAAGAAGATGTTTTTTGGCTCGATGGATTGGAACCAAAAAGATTCCTCCTTCCAACCGCTGAGACGGCTCTTGTGAATTTACATCGAAATGAAATTTTAAATGAAGAAGATTTGTCTAGGAGATACTTTGCTTATACACCTTGTTATAGAAGAGAAGCCGGCAGTTATCGTTCTGAAGAAAGAGGAATGATTAGAGGCTATCAATTTAATAAGGTTGAAATGGTTTCATATACAAAACCAAATGAAAGTGATGCTGAATTCCAACTACTAGTTAAAAAAGCTGTCACTCTAGTAGAAAAACTAGGACTACATTTCAGAGTTTCAAAACTCGCTGCTGGAGACATCTCCCACTCTATGGCGAGAACATATGATATTGAAGTATATATTCCATCTCTTGGCATTTATAAAGAGGTTTCTTCAGTTAGTAACGCTCGTGACTATCAAGCTCGAAGAGGAATGATTAGATATAAGGATAAGGAAACCGGAAAGAACAAATATGTCCACACTTTAAATGGATCGGGGTTAGCCACTTCTAGAGTTTTCCCTGCTATTTTAGAGCAATATCAACAAGAAGACGGCTCTGTCCTAGTTCCTGAAGTATTACAACCATTTATGGGCGGAATTAAAGTCTTAAAACCAATTAAATAAAAATACTTAAAAAGTTTTTTATTACTGATATAATGAATATGCCGTTGCGATGCGCAACTACGAACCAGGTCAGGACAGGAATGTAGCAGCCTTAAGTATCTTGCACATGTGCAGCGGTTTTCTTAATTATGATTGACTATAAATTTATGGAATTAGCCATTAGAGAAGCTAAAAAAGCAAGCATTTATGATGAGGTCCCTGTTGGATGTGTCATAGTCAAAGATGGAAAGGTGGTTGCTCGTGCTTATAACAAAAGAAATAGAAATGATGATGTTTTTGGACATGCCGAAATAATTGCGATAAAAAAAGCAAACAAGATATTAAAATCTTGGCGTCTGGAAAATTGCGATATGTACGTTACTTTAGAACCGTGTATAATGTGTGCGGGAGCGATTATTCAATCTAGGATTAGAAATATCTATTTTGGAGCATACGATGTTAAAGGTGGCGCATTTGGTTCGACGATTGATGTTTCCATTCTCAAAAATTTAAATCATCATCCGTTTGTCTATGGTGGAGTTTTAAAAGAAGAATGCTCTGAACTATTAAAGAGTTATTTTGAAAAGAAAAGAGGAAATAATAATGAAAAGTAAAGCACTGTTGATTGTTGTTTTATCACTTCTATCTTCTTGTTCTAAATCTCCTTCTAGTTCTACTAGTTCATTAACTCCTCCTTCATCTTTTCAAGGTTTAACTTTGGATTATACATTTGAGTTTGTCACTGATCTCAATACCAAAATTAATGATTTACTAGCGGACAAAGACGGCATTTTTTTGTCCAACGAAGATATTGCAAGTGTTTTAGAAGTTTTAAACAGTAATGATTTTTACATTAACCAAGTTGCGGTTTCTAAAAATACTAGTAAAAATTTTGATGATAATGATGATGTTTATACGATTACTGAAGAGTATGAATTAAATAGATCTTCTTCTAATTACACTGTTGTTGGTGAAGGTGGCCTTTACACTAATAACGTGGAATCTCATACTTTTGTTTACTCTTTGACACCATATCCTGAATCTTTGTATTACGAAGAAAAAACAATTTATGACAACGATGATTCTTCTTCATTAAATACTAGTTATAAGGGTGATTTATCATATGATAAATATAAAGAAAAACTTAATCTAGTTAATTCTTCTTCTTTTATATCTTCAATGAAAGGGGAAATTGATTATTTAAAAAATCAAGACTATGAAGTTGTAACCACAGGCGTAATAACAAAAATTAATAAAGATATAACTTGTGAAATTTCGAGCAAGTCGAAAAAGAGTTATGAAAACGAAAAAACTATCTACGAATACTCCTATCAAATAAGCATTTTGAATGGTGCAATTTCAAAACTAGAAAGAGCACACACAATCAAATCAACAGCTACAACAGATAAAGTTTATTATTTAGAAAGTATTTCTAAAGAATTCTCTATAATGGAACAGCATGCAGAATGAAAAAAGAAATTGAAATAAATAGATATAACCATGATTTAAATGGATTAACAGAAGAGCAAGTTTTGTTGAGAAAAAAGCAAAAATTAATCAACAAAAGTAAGATTGTTGTAGGCAAAAGTTATTTTGAAATTATTTTGTCCAATGTTTTCAACTTCTTTAACATCCTTTTATTCATAATCGCCGCTTTAATGATATTTGGAGGAATAAAATCTTGTTTTGATTTATTCTTTCTTATTATTTTGTCGGCGAATACCATGATTGGACTATATCAAGATATCAAAGCAAGAGTACTGATGGATCGATTAAGAATCAGCACTGATTCAAAAACTATTGTAATTCGAAATGGTATTAAACAAAAAATACCCACTGAGGAGTTAGTACTCGATGATATTGTTATTTTTAATAACAATTGTCAGATTGGTTCAGATTCTATTGTCTTAAAAGGCAGTGTTGGTGTTAATGAATCGTTATTAACTGGTGAAAGCGATGTTGTCTATAAAAAAGAAGGGGATGTACTTCTCTCTGGCTCTTTTTTAATAAACGGCGAATGTACTGCTTATGTTGAAAGAGTGGGGAAAGATAAC
>Ga0129317_1001735_pt1 | contig 14672 bp, 12 predicted proteins | sample Cm1ome_FD_94430 | JGI IMG/M metagenome (GOLD analysis project Ga0129317, IMG submission 94430) | Eastern black-and-white colobus group fecal microbial communities from Wisconsin, USA - Cm1105 metagenome | ecosystem: Host-associated > Mammals > Digestive system > Large intestine > Fecal | place...
GACTAATTTGATTACTGCTTCTACTGCACTAGTATCAAAGAAGTTCTTCTTTGAATCATAGTTTGTAGGTGCTGCAATCACTACAAATTCAGCATCACTGTATGCTTCTTTAGCATTTAATGTGGCTACTAGATTTAAATTTTTTGTACTTAAAAAAGCCTCAATTTCATTATCCTGAATTGGAGACTTTCTATTGTTAATCATATTAACTTTTTCTTCAATAATATCCACAGCCATCACTTCGTGATGTTGTGCTAATAATGTAGCGATACTCAATCCTACATATCCTGTTCCTGCCACTGCAATTTTCATTTAAATATTGCCTCCTCTTTTGATATATCTAAGCACTTTTGATTTAGCCAAAGTTTTGTAAATATTCAAATAAAAGTGATAAATCAAAGTAAAAATACTCATCGAATAATACATGTTTAATCTAGAAAAAAAAACATAGACTTTTCTTAGTTTTGGTTTTTTCGCTGATTGATTAAGATGAAACTGTCCTTTTTTTACATCGTCAAAACTACTAGAATACATAAATAAATCTTTATTATCTTTCAATAAATCCAAATGTTTTTTGTCGTTTGCAATCAAACAAGATACACCATTACTAGGAATATTAAAATTAAAAATTTTTTCTGCTAACCAATAGTCACCTACAGTAAAATCCGAAAAATTTTTGTTTATATATTTACAATTATAGCATGACTCTCTTAATGTAAAAGAATAATCAAAGCCTCTACAATATGGTACTTTTTTTCTATTCTTTTCAAAAATCACTCTATTATCTAAATTAAGTATCCTCCAAATATACTTATTATTATCTCTAAATTGTACGATGTTTCCCTTTGTTTTTTTTACATCATGAATTACTTCAGAAATCATCAATTCATTAGAAGGCACACCATGACAAATGAAATCTACTGTCAGCAAATTAGGGTAATCTATTTTTAAAAACATTTTTAAAGCTGCAATTTGGCAAGGTGTTCCAACTACTAATACTTGTAATTCCTTTTTTAAATCATTTAAAATATTGTTATATTGAAACCCAAAACTACTTTTTACATACTTAGTACCTCTAGACTCCTCAAATGATGCCATATTGGCAAATCTTGTTAACTCTAATAGGAGATCATCGTTAAATTTACTTGAATAAACAACACCATTCATTTCAAAAACACTTTTCGCGATTGTACTAATTGCACCTCCTGAGGTAGACTTATTTCTAAAATCACTATCTTTATTCCAACAAACAAAAACCTCTTTATCAGTTATTTCATTCTCTATAGTAATTTTTTTTGATGGACAATTTTTATAACAAAGATTACATCCAACACATTTATCAGTATTTATTTTAGGGTAAATATGACCTATGTTATCTGTTTCAAACGAAATAGCTTGTGTTTTACAAACATTCATACATATATTACACCCTGTACATAATTCTCTTTCACATATTTCTTTTAACATTTTTTTATTTTCCCCTTCAGAATAGAAAACATTTTAAACATTTCTTTTTTATAAATAAGTATTATTAAAATAACATCAAACATTCCCACTACAATAAATGTCGAAATATTCCACAAATAATATAGAAGTAAATTCGCTATTAATAATAGCCACAATATTTTTATATTTTTTAATTTTAAAGTACAAAATGTTTTTGCCTTTTCATATCTAATGATAAAGACCACATAATTAGAAATAAATGTCGAAATACTTGCAATAATCAATCCAAATTGTTTCATTAATAATAAGTTAATTACAATATTTACCATAGCACCGATAAAAGTGGTTGCCCCTATTATTTTAGTTTCCTTATATGCAGTAAAAATTCCACCTAAGTAATTAGCTATACAAAGATAAAACGTTGCCATTAATAAAATTGGTATATATTGATAGCTTTCAATATAATTACTAGAAATTAAAAATTTATAAACTATTGGTAGTATTAAAATAATAATTATAACTGTAATCATCATACCTTCATAAATTATTGAATAAAAAAAAGAAAAACTATTTGAAGATTCATCGTCATTTGCTATTTTGGCAGATACTTCCTTCCAAGCAATATAAAAGAAATTAAAAAAAGTAGATACTAAAAATGGAAATTTATTAGATATAGCATATATACCATTAGCAGCATTACCTAAAAAGATTCTGATGACAAATCTATCAGATAAATTAATAATAGTCCAACTCAAATTATTTGGAACTAAAGGAATTGAATACACCAACATTTCTTTAATTAAATCTTTATTGAAAAAATCAATGTTAATAAATTCAAATACGTTTGATATTGTAAAAACAAATAAACTTACAATAAAATTTGCAATTATAGATGATAAAAACATTGATGTAATACCCATATTAAATATTACTAAAAATAGTATATTTAAAATTATAATTAAAATGCTTACTAAAAAATTACTTATTGAATACAATTTAATATTACCAGTTCCCCTAGTTAAAGAACTCGCTAGTGTAATCAAAATATTCATCCATGTATAAATAATCATGATATACATATACTTATATTGTATAAATAAATTAATTGTAAGAATAAATAATGTAATAATAATTCCATTTATTATTATACAAAAAAAAGTATTAGAAATAATACTTTTGCTATCTTTATCGCTTTGATTAACATCAATTAGAAATCTAAACATAGATTCCTCTAGAGCTAAAGTAATCAATGGAATCAAAAAAGATACAAGCGTAACTACAAAATCGTATTCACCATAATCGCTCGTGCTTAGAATTGATGTATAAAGCGGTAATAGGAAAAATGAAATAATTTGGGTACCAATTCGTCCTATAGCAATAATACCAGTTTTTTTTAATAATTCACTTATATATCTCATATTCATATCCTTCCTTAAATTTTTCAACATTTTCACATAGATTATGTATATTGTAGTTTTCTAATAATTTTTTATAATCATCAAATAATTCTTCAAATATTTTTATGTTATTTTTAAATTTATATTCAAATTGGATTAGATAAATATTGCTATCAACTCTCCCTTCAAAAACAAATTGATTAATTTCAAATTCCTCATTGTATTTATTTGATGCATTTCGTTTTAATATTTTAGCTTTCAACCTATAACTTTTAAAAAATATCGAATCAGAATCATTATAAATTTCATAATAATCTTCTTTAAATTGAATTTTACATTTTTTTTGCAAATTGAAAAAAGCTTTATAATTATTATTTATAGTATAGCATCTATCAAAAATTATTAATCCAACTGTATCATCATATATAAAATATCTTATTATTTTGGATTTATCAGAAAAAAGTACCGTCATTTCGATGTATTCCACGCTTTTGTATGAGTCTTTTTTTATATAAGTTTTAGATATTTTCTCGTCAACACACCAACTATCTAAATATTGATAGTGTTTATTATTAATAATCACAGTGTTGTGCCCGCTTGGTCCTACATAAATTTCACGGTTATTTTCATTAACATATGTATAACGACCACAGTCAATAAAAAAAGGGTTCCTATTAAAATATAAGATGAAACTTAAATAATCATAATGCTTATGCCCGCTAAATCTTTTAGTATTGTTACATAATAAATAGACATCATTAATTTTATCCGTAATAATCATTTGTTGTTCTAATTCAATAATTCCCATTCTTTCTTCTACGTACGTCAAATCTGTACATAACTGATTTATATTGTATTTATAATAAAACTCAAGATCCAACTTTTTATTTGCATAATTCAAATATATTTTATCAAATAATAATATAGACGATAATATCATAACATCACTAATGTTTGTTAAATCACTATCTCCAAAGTTAGGAATATTATTATCCGGTGTACGTATATCAATTAGATAGTTTAAAGATTTGATTAGATAGCATTTTAGTAAAGAATAAAATCTATCTTTTGAAAATTCAATAGATTTCAAGATGCATAATACAATTTGTACTAAATACATTGGAGAAGATTCGATGTGTGAACCATCATTTAAAAATTGAGTTTCAAATTGTTTTTGCAGCCTATCATATAGTCTATTTTTATCTATTTTTATATCAACAATATTACTGCAATATAATATATTTAAATTTTCAATCAAACCCCAATTACTTTTGGTTTTAAATTCATTATCACCATCTAATATATATTGAATAATTCCAGATATATTTTCAATCATTTCATATTTTTTTGTATTATAATTTGGTATTTTATTACAATACATTAAAAAATCTGTAATATTAACTATCATAATAGAAGTATCTAACGTCCTAGTTGAACGATAATTAATCTTTCTAAATACATATGATTTTTTAATTAATCCTTTTTTAGTATGGCGCTTCATCCAATCATTAATCATTGATATACCGTAATTTAAATATAATATATTTCCAGTTATTTCGTATGCGTAAACTAATTTATATAAATAATCCATTCTATTAAACATATATGTCCATTCAGGATCATTATTATAAACCTTATTCCATTTTTTATCATTTTTATATGGAATTAGACAAGGTTCCATATCCCAGATTCCATTAAAAACAAAATTATCATGCTTTATTATTTCATTTGCTTCAATCAAAATTTGATCAATTTCTTTTGAATATTCCATTGTAATATTTCTAACATCTATCAATATTTCATCCCCTAACCAATTAAAATAATTATTCTTGTTTTATAATATGATAGCAATAGTCTGATCACGAATTTTATATTACCAATTTTCGATAAATTTAAAGGTTTTATAGATTTAAAAATATTTCTTTTTAATTCTCTAAGCAACCTGTTTCTAAGATATTTATCATTAATAAATCTTAATTTAGAAAACTGAAAAACATAATGCTTTAATGCAATTAAATCTAAAATTTCAACATATTCATTATACTTTCCAATACTTTTGTAAAAATCAAAAGTATAATTCATACTTTTAACTATTTCAATAATTCTACTATCATAAGAATTACTAATACTTGAACTTAAAATTCTATATTTTACAGCAGATTTTTTATATATAGATACTTTATTCACGAAAGCACAATATTTTAAAAAAAAATTTAAATCCTGCCCTATTTTGACAGGATCAAATAAAATTTTGTATTTTTTTATTATATCTAGACTATATATTTTATTGCCTGGAAATGGTATAGTATTCAATAATTCATTCTTACATATTTTCAAGTTATCATCTATAACAACTTTTGAAATTTCATTTAAATTCTTATCAACCATTGAATAATTGCACAATAATAAATCACTTTCTTCTTTTTCTATTAAATCAACCATTTCCGTTAGTACATCATTTTCAAACACATCATCAGAGTCAAAAAAAATAATGTATTTTCCTTGTGCATGAGATAATCCATTATTCCTTGCAAAAGTTGCACCTTTGTTTTCTTGATTAACAATCTTTAAAACATCATATTTTGTAGATAGCTTATTTAAAATATCTAATGACCTGTCTGTACTTCCATCGTTTACAGCTATGATTTCGAATTGTTTTCTCAATTGACAAGTGATAGAATCAATTGTTTTTTCAATAAATAATTCCGCATTATATACTGGAATAACTACAGATAATAATATATTTTCCACAAAAATTCCCTCCCATTAACTTAGATATATTTTGCATAAATAATATACATATTTTTTTAAACTTTTCAAAGAATCAATTGGATAATTCCTAATTATTTTCTCTTTTTTTATTTCATTTTTCAATAATTTATTTTGTTTGCTTTTTATTGAAATATATCTCAGTAATACAGCGTCAGCATAATATTGAATATACATATTTTTAACTTTTGCAGTATATTCTGTGGTAACTATATATTTTTTTCCTTCAATATAATAATTTAATAGATCATAAAACTTTTTCAAATTTGCTTGTTCATTTTTTGTGGTTACAATGCTATTTTCACGTTGTCTATAATTATAAAACGAACCATTTGATATTGATGATACTGCATCTGCTTGTAAAATAACTCTCGGCATTATTCCAATATCCTCATGTAATTTCCCAACAGGGAAGAAAAAATTATTTTTTTTCCAATATTCTAGTCTTATCACATATGACCATGCTGTCTCAAAAGTTACTTTATTTGTTCTTAATATAACAAAAGATTGTTCACCTTGTAATGAGTGAAATTCATTGACACAATCCTTTGATATTTCCTTATTATTTTCGGATACAACCCTTTTAGGAATTCTAACTAAATCTAAATTGCTATCGTTATTTAATTCTTCATTAATACTACTTAGTAATCTTTCATCCCAATAATCATCTGAATCTAAAAAAATCAAATATTTACCATTAGCAAAAGATGCTCCATAATTTCTTGCATCACTTAGTCCACCATTTTTTTTATCATATAATTTAAATCTGCTATCTTCGTTATCAATTAAAAACTTATTTATTATGTTAACACTTTTATCTAAAGAACCATCATTAACGATGATCACTTCAAACTCCTTATAGGTTTGTTCCTTGATAGAGTTTAGACAATCTAGGACGTAACTTTCAACATTATAAACCGGTACAATAATACTAAACATAAAACATCTCCTTTAATTAATTAAAATAAGATCAATTTATATCATTGACTAAATATGATCTATATTCACCAACACCTTTACCATCATCAAAACTAGATGCAAATCTCACCATGCCAACAAAACATAGACAGATTGTAAATAATATAAAAATTTGTTTATATTTGAAATGAACATATTTCAAATAATAAATAACTACTGGATAAAATAGAATACAATACCATTTAATTCTTATAAGGATCTCATTTCCAGATAAAATTGTATAGAATGGCAAAATAAATAAGAAAATTTTTAGATATAACTCAACATCATCATCAATGCTGATAAATTCCTGAAAATGCATATATATTGGAATTATGATAAGTATATATTCTATTAAATGGAGTATACTAACACGATAAACATCACTTGAACTTGAAAAATACAATACTTTGCTTCCAAGCGACCCCATAGATAAAAAATAATTAAACAGCCCATTATTTAACACATTAATATTAAAATAGGTTAAAAAATATGTAGGAATTAATAAAAAGCAATATATTAATATTCTTCTTTTCGTTACTTTAACTAAAGTAAATGGGTATAACAATATCAGTGCCAATGCACTGGAATGAAACATTGTTGCAAGAAGACATATAAATATATATGGAACTATTTTTCTTTTTTTCAAATAATATATTGCAAACAAAAAAATGCCAACTGCAATTGATTGTCTCATATACACAAAAGTCAAATCTAAAAATGCTTTATATAAAAACACTATTATAACAAAAATCATATTTACGTTTATTTTTTTAAAATTGTAATAAACTGAAAAATAAAAGAAAATTGAAACTACTAATGTAAATTGATAAAATGTTAAACCAATTGATTTACATATTGCAATGAAATATGTATAACCCAAATCTAATCCATATAAATTTAATATACTCCCATCAAATATTTGTTTATTGAATTGAGATAAATTAGATGCATATCTATAACCACGCTCATAAACTGAGTAGTCATAACCGCCGACTAGCCTAGTACCTGTGATCAAAGCAAGCAAAGCTAATATAATTATTGCTAAAAAAATGGTCATCCTCTTATTTTTGATTTTCTCACTAAAACAATAAAACAAAACCGTGATAAAAAATATTCCAATATAGATTAACATTTACTTTCCTCCATATATTTAAATTTCCAATATAAATACAAGAAATAACCCGGAACAATTAAAAAATATGTCATTAACTTATTCTTTCTATTTAAAATAAGTAATAATTTATCCTTTGCAAAAAAAGAATAGCATACATAAAGTAATGTGGCTTTAAATCTATTTTTTCTATTTATACGATTATTTATTCCCATTAATGCATTGTCTCTTGCGCCTTTTGGGTTCGATATCCTTAATTTTCGCCCTTGCTTGGTTAACCCACCATCTTGATAATCAGCTAAATATAATATTTTATTAATATATACTGTTTGATAATTTAATCCAATTTTTGTCCAAAAATAACCTTCTGAAAAGAATTTTTCATCTTTATATTCAGGAAACATATTTTCCCTCAATATTGAGCTTTTAATAACTTCACAATAATCTCCAGGATAATTACTATTTATTCTCAAATCTATATGATTAGATACAATTTCATCTTGTTCGAACTTTCTTCCTAATGTTTCAAATGAATTTTTTGCTTTTAAGAAAGAAAAGCCACATATTTTTTTTGAAAATCTGTATTTGTGTATGTATTTATATATTTCCATAACAGCATTTTTTGTTAATTGATCATCACTATCAAGTATCAAAACATAATCACCATTGATGAACGTAGTCGCATAATTTAATGCAGTATGTTTACCACCATTATTTTTTTTGTGATATTCAATAAGAAATTCATCGTTATTTATATTCATAAAAAAATTCTCAGTGCTATCAGTACTTCCATCATCAATTACTAACCACTGAAAATTTTTATTTGTTTGGTTTAAAAGACTGTCATACACCTTGAGTAAATCTTTTTCTCGATTAAAAGTAGGAGTAAGAATGGTCAATAGTCTATCGTCCGACTGCTGTTTCATAATAATTCTCCAACCATTTTACATTTTCTGATATATCATAACCGGCTTTACAAATATCCATTTTACGTGAATAACGTTCATAATTTGACGATTTAGAAATTTCTGAAACCCATAACTTAGGATCATCTATCGACAAATATTTTAATAAATCAGTTACTTTAACTATTGAAGGCACCTTATCTTTTGTAGTTATACATCTTAGTCCTGTTGATTGTGCTTCTAACAATACGTTTCCAAATCCTTCATTTTTAGACGGTAGAATAAAAATATCCATAGCTGACATATAGTCTTGAACATTATCAACAGTACCCTCAAAAATAACTTGTTCCTGTAAACCGCTATTTATTACTAAAGTTTTTATGTCATTTTCGAGTTCACCTTCTCCAATAAATATACATTTACAGTTTAATCCAGCAAGTTTGGCTTCGTTTAATATTTCAATTATAAATTTATGATTCTTTTGATCACTAAATCTCCCAACGTGACCTATTAATAATTGATTAGTTATACCAAGTTTTTCTCTTATAATATTTCTTGAGATTTCATCGTATTTAAATATATCGGTGTCAATAGCATTCTTCATATGTTGAAAATTTTCAACTTCACCGTTACCGAACAACCACTTTCCTGCAGCATTACCACAAACAAAAAAATCAGTTACTAATGGCTTCATACGTTTTTTAAAATAATATCTGAATGGAGTTTTCAAATTTATTCCAAATGGTAATCCGTGTGCATGCGAGATAAGAACCTTAATTCCTCTTCGTTTAGCTTCCTCAAAAAAGAAGTAGCCAAGTTCAGAACAATGTGAATGAATAATATCATAGTCGTTATGTTGATCAAAAAAATTTGATATTTCCTTTTTATATTTTTTAAAATTCTGAGGATATATAGGACTCATAATGTAAATATTCCCCCCTAGTTTTCTGATTTCATCATCATAATCACCTTTTTCAGATCTATGGACTACAAAATCAAATTGAAATCTATCCCTATCAATTTTTCTATAATAATTCATTACAAGAGTTTCAGCACCTGCACGATGCATAATTGTAAAAAGGTTAAGTACTTTTATTTTTTTCATGTTATTTTCCTCTCATTTTTTGCAGTATATTGAAAATAATATATAAAGTAAATGTGCATTTTTTTTCAATAAAAAAATATATAATTCTCCAAATAATAGGTAGCCTATTGTTTTGATAATGTGCTAATGCTTCATTAAAAATTCTATAGCTATAAATTTTAGAAAACTCTGTTTTAAAATATTTATAATTTTTTTTCTTAATTTCGTTTAAAATCAGTGTAATCAACTGAATACATATTTTATTATTTAATGCAACGACATCTTTTTTATCTTCGCAAATTTTATACATATAATTAAATAACTCTTCATATTTTTCAACTAATTTTATAGAATATTTTGTTAAAGTTGAAGAAAGATTATTCTTTCTATAATGATAAAGATAGTTATCTAAATAACTTATACTTTTTATATTTTCAGTAACTTCAATATTAAAAATTCCGTCTTCAAATGTACCAATTTTATCTAAATCTATGAATTTTAAACTCTTGATACAATCAAAGCGATATAATTTTGCCCAAACAGTGCAATATATATCCGCTAATAATGGACTTTCTAATTCATTATCTATAGGTCCAATTAGTCTTCGCCTTACTTTCTTAAGATCCGTATTAACAAATACATCTTTTTTACATTTTAAATTGACTGGAACCGAATTAGATTCAAATTCCTTAATATAATTAAAAAAAAGAACATCTGATTCATTTTCTTTGATTTTTTTTATAGCAAGTTCACAGGTTGAAACGTCTATCCAATCATCTGAATCAACAAACATTACATATTGTCCAGTAACATTTTGTATTCCAATATTTCTTGCATCTGACACGCCGTTATTTGTAGTTTCAATTATTTTAATACGTTCATCTCTAAATGAATACATTTTTAAAATCTCTTTTGATTTATCAGTAGAACCATTATTTACACATATTATTTCTAGATTTGAATACGTTTGATTTATGATACTATTCAAGCACTTTTCAATATAGATTTCTGTATTGTAAACTGGAATAATAATAGAAATTTTACACATTTTTAGCTCCTATTTAAATTTTTATAAATTTCATACATATTCGAATTTACTATCGATATATCAAAATTTCTAATTATCTTTTTATTATTAATTATCATATTCTGTTGAAGTCGTTTATCATTTCTAATTTTTAAGATTCCATTCTTAAAACCATCAACATCATTACAATCATACAGCAACCCATTTTCTTCATTTTTAATTAAATCAACATTTCCTCGTATATTACTCGCCACAACAGGAAGCCCAACTGACATTGCTTCCATTAAAGAAGCTGGTAATCCTTCTTGAAGAGACGGGAATGCAAATAAATTTGCACAATATAATAAGTCTTTAGCATCTTCCCTATATCCAGTGAAAATCACTCTATCACTCAAATTAAGTTTTATTACCAATTGTTTTAACTCTTCCTCTAATTCACCGAACCCAATAATCACATACTTAATACTTTTATCATTAATTTTTGATAATGCCTCAATAATTATTTTTTGATTTTTTCGTACAGAGATTTGACCAATACTCATTATTATAAAATCATTATCTGTAATTCCTAATTCATTTTTCAGCTTATGAACATCAACATTTTGTTGTTGTATTTCATCAATATGTACACCAATTCCTGGTACATATACAACATCTTTAGATTTAAAATCTTTTTTTGCCAAATAAAAATCTTCTTGATTTATAGTAATTAATATATCAGTATAATTAGAGCATATTTTTTCAATTGGATAAAATAGTAACCAATTCTTTATAGACGAACCTTTAAAAAAATGGAAACCATGTGCTGTATATACTACTTTCATTCCATATTTTCTAAAACCAATTCCGGATAATCGTGAAATTACTCCTCCTATGGGAGAATGACAATGAACAATTTGATATTTATTCTTTTTGTACAGATTTTTAGTTAAAAAATATGATTTCATAATATCATTAACTTTAAATATGCTTCTTGGAATAGGTATATCGTATATATTTACCCCTTGCTTATCTAGTTCTTCTTTAAATTCATCAACTCTTTCATCACTAGTAATACTCCCGGTTTTAAAATTACAAGCTACATCAACTTGATAGCCTAAAGATTGTAATACATGAATATTATCCATATTAAATAGGTCTATCATTGATGCTACAGAAGCATACATTAGTGCCTTTCTACATTCAGCATTATCCTGATAGCTTTCAGAAATTAATATAGATTTTTTCAAATCATTAATTGCATAATTTTTATCATATTTACTCATTTCCATATCGTAATATAAATTACCAAATGCTTTAGAAGCTAATCCGCCCATTTTACCTGGTACTTTTTCTAATAGTTTTATTGCCAATGAAGTGCCTGGTAACATGACTATTCTATGCCCTTTGACATTTGCTATCATTTGCACCATATCTGATGTATTCGTATATTCATTATTTTGTGGGAAGAATACTCCTGATTCTTCATTATCTATCATTAACCTAATAAATTCACATAAGTTATCGATATGTAACATTGATCTTTTATTATCTACAATTGGGAATATTGGCAACTTTGTTGCTAGTTTTGCTAATTGTGGATAATTACCTTTAGATCCTTTTCCATAAATCATTGGTGGTCTTACTACTACAACCTTGAATGATACATCATTCATTTCTTGTAGTTTTAAATCAGCTTGTAGTTTACTATCACCATAGAAGTTTTCAGCTTTAGGTTTAGTATCTTTAATAATATGTTTAGTATCACATCCACTATATACAATCATTGAAGACATAAAGATAAATTGCTTTACTCTTGCTTCTTTAGCCTTATTAGCTACCTCTAAAGTTAAATCAGTATTTACTTGATAATATTTTTGTTTAACATCTTCCGATACATTACCAACATCGGCATGAGCTATACCTGCAACATGGAATACTGTATCGTACTTAGAAAAGTCACGTTCTTTCCAGTTAGGATCTAACATATCTAATGTATCAATTTCGTATTCATTATCTGAGTTGTTTAGCCATTTTTCTACTGATTCGCCAATATAACTATTAGCACCAGTAATTAATACTTTCTTTAAAGGAAGTTGTTTATCTTCTTGAGTTTGCTTGAGTTCTTTTTCATTAATAAAGTTATCTTGTAATTGTACTTTTCTTTTGACATTAGTATATGTAGTATAAGCTGCATAACCTAATGCTAATGAACCAAGTATTAATCCTTTATGAGATTTCTTATCTTTATTATTATCTTTATTCTTAATATGATTACAGATAAGTCCTAGGCCAGTAAGTCCAACAATACTAGCACCTCCTACTACTGCAGCACCAATCTTAGCTTCTTTATCTATCTTTTCGGGATCTACTATTTGTGTATCTACAGTTTTTTCAAGTTCACCAGTTCCACCTTCTACTACACCATCATGTAATAGAACAGAACCAATAGTTGCTAAGAAACATTTAATATCCATCTTTAAGCCCATTTCATTTACATAATCACCATCAAACTTAGCTTTAACATCTATTTCTAATTCATCTCTACCATTAATTTGTGCCCACCCAGTTAATCCTGGAGTTACATCATTAGCATGATATTTATCTCTCTCTGCAATCAAATCATCTTGATTCCATAAAGCTGGTCTAGGACCTATGACGGACATCTTTCCTGTAAAAATATTAAAGATTTGTGGTAATTCATCTAAAGAAGTCTTTCTTAAGAATTTGCCAGTTTTAGTAATAAATTGATCAGGATTTTTTAACATATGAGTAGGCATATCACTAGGAGTATCTGTTCTCATAGTTCTAAACTTATAAATCTCAAATAACTCTTTATTTTTACCAACTCGCTTTTGTTTAAATAATACCGATCCAGGTGAATCTAGTTTTATAGCTAACGCTAATAACCCTAATATTGGACTTAGTACAACAATAGCTCCACCACTTAAAACAATATCAATTCCTCTTTTAAGTAGCAGATACTTCTTTTGTTTATCTGTCATTATTTTCCCCTCCATATTTACTCAAATTAAAAGATGGTTATATTTGAGTACCATCTTCAATAATTCGATTCATTTCAATTTCTTTATTCATTGTGATTAAACAATGACTCCCTACACTTACATATTTATGAATAACTGTATTAGGCCTAATAACACTCCCGGTATTCACTAATACACAATCATAAAGATATGCATCATGATTAATAGTAGTATTTGCAGTAATAATACATCCTTTTCCAATAGTTGCATTAGATTCTATTACTGCATGAGGAAATAGAACTGTTCCCTCATTAATAGATGCATACCCAGATACAACACTTGAAGAGTGTTGTAGTATAGGCAATGAATAGCCTATTTCTTTAGCTTGTAAAAGCAGTTTGCTTCTAACACTGTTATTGCCAATAGCAATATGAATATGAGTATACTCGGGATAATAAGAACTCATTTCATCAATAGAACCAATGATTTTACAATCATTTATAACTTCATTAATATTTTGATCATCAAGAAAAGATATCTTATCAAAGATATTCATATCTCTAGCTATATCTAGACAACATCTCCCATGTCCGCCTGCTCCTATAATTAATAGATTCATTTTCACTCTCCCTAAAAAAAGCTTGGTTCTTCACCAAATTGTTTCTTATATTCTTCTTGCCAATCTTGTTCTTTGTTATTCTCTTTTGGATTTAAGTTTAAGATGATTTGATTGTTAAAAGCTTTAATAGATGTAATAGAATAGTTGTTTGTTAATTGCTGATAAGCCTCTTTACCATTTGTATATTGGTATTGTTTATCATCAATAATACATATCACTTCTGATTCTATTTTTTCTAATATTTTAGTCACTCTTTATACCTCCTTTTTGAACATAAAAAAACAGGTTCAACGCCTGTTTTAGTCATATTTATGAGGTAGAAGATACAATTCCCCCTTACCCCAAATAATCTAGACTTTATGTTCAGAACTAATGTGTTATCAAGTTAACC
>Ga0129317_1001736_pt1 | contig 14671 bp, 12 predicted proteins | sample Cm1ome_FD_94430 | JGI IMG/M metagenome (GOLD analysis project Ga0129317, IMG submission 94430) | Eastern black-and-white colobus group fecal microbial communities from Wisconsin, USA - Cm1105 metagenome | ecosystem: Host-associated > Mammals > Digestive system > Large intestine > Fecal | place...
GGATCAATATTTAATTTTTCCGCTAAAACATCAACTGCAGTTTCTAGAGCATAGTTGCCTTGAATTGCCCCGTAACCCCTAAATGCTCCAGCGGAGACGTGATTAGTGTAAACAACTCTTCCTCCAAAACGGACAGCGTCAACTTTGTTATAAAGTGGAAGAACTTTACTTCCAACAATCATAAAAACTGTTAATGAGTGTTCACCATAAGCACCTGTATCTGACAAAGAATGGCAATCAATGGCTTTGATTCTTCCCTCTCTAGTAGCACCAATTTTAATATCAATACGCATTGGGTGTCGGGTATATGATGATTCAAACACCTCTTCTCTGGTATAAACACATCGAGAAGGTAGACCAGTTTTTAAAGTAGTCAAAGCACAGAAGAATTCTCCATGGAAAGCTTGTTTACCACCGAAGCCACCACCCACTCTTGGTTTAATGAATCTGATTTTGCTAATGGGTATCCCTAGAGTTTGAGACATAATTCTTCGCATGTGGAACGGAGTTTGAGTGGAAGAATAGATAACTAATCTTCCGTGTTCATCAATTCTAGCATTCGAAGAATGTGTTTCTAACATCGAGTGAGCTTGAGCCTGTGAAAAGCAAGTATGTTCAATAACGACATCACATTCCTTGAGAACTTTTTCAACATCCCCAACTTCCATATCATAGCTAGCAGCGACATTTTTCTTTGGGTCAAAACCAATTGGGAACATCTCTTTAATTCCATCTTCTGGATGAATTACTGATTGATTCTCGTAAGCTTTTTCAAAGTCGAGAACAGGTTCTAATACTTCATATTCAACTTTAATTAATTTAAGAGCTTTTTCAGCAATATCCACTGAGACAGCTGCCACAGCGGCAACTTCATCCCCAACATATCTTACGTACTCATCAAGAATGAATTTATCGTGTGGAGAAGGTTCAGGATAGCCTTGTCCCGCTCTTGAGAAGGAAACACGAGGAACATCCTTATAGGTAAAAACTGCTCTTACACCATTAAGTGCTTTTGCAGCGCTCACATCGATTGATTTAATATGTGCAAAGGCGTGTGGTGAACGAAGAATTTTTACCACTAAAGAATTTTGTTCCGCTAAGTCGTCAGTGTATGCTGGACGCCCTAACATAAGGCCCTTTCCATCAACGGAATGAGTTTTACGATTTACTATTTTCATGTTTATTTGTCCTCCAAGTAAGCACGAATAGCCTTGAATTGCGATAGGTAACCTGTGCATCTGCAAAGATTACCAACTATATAATTTTTGATTTCTTCATCGCTAGGATTAACTAGTTCTCTTTTCAAAGCATAAATTACTAAGGCATAACCAACGTTACAAAATCCACATTGATCCGCTCCTTCGTTAGCGAAATGAGTAGCAATTTTGCTCGCTTCTTCTTGAATACCCTCAACAGTGGTAATATGATGGCCTTCCACTTTTGCGCTCAGTATTCCACAGGAAAGAACTGGCTTACCATCTAATAAAACTGTACAAGCTCCACAGGAGGTTTCATTGCAACCTATACGGATTGATTTAAGACCATTTTTTCTCAATGTATCCGCTAGAAATTCACCAGGTTCAACATTATATGATGTCAACACATCATTTAGATAGAATGAAACAATCATTATTTATTGACCTCCTCTAAACCACGTCGGATATATGTTTTAGCTAATGCTAAACGATATTCTCCACTTATATTATAACTATTTAGAAATTTGAGTTCACTAGCGGCAATAAGGCTCGCTTCTTCAATTTCTTTTTCATTAGGAATGTTTGGAAGACTATTCAGATATTCCATCGCTTTGAAACATAATGAAGCAACCATCGGTCGAGATCCAATAGCGATTTTATAGGTTTTATTAACTCTGCTCACTGCAATATTAACAAGAGGAAAATCTAATGCAGTAGTCTTCACTTTTTTAAAGTATCCTTTGCCATTTTCCTTCTTAATGAGAATACTTGTTAGAATTGAAGTATTTTTCTCTTTGGAGTTAAGAAAATCCATTAGAGAGATTTCTTTTTGTGGATAAAACTCTAAGGTTACATCCATGCATAGTAAAGAAGTTATTAAATCGCTAAAAGGATATTTTCCCATGATTGACCCACCGATAGTCGCGGAATTCCTAAATGGGACGGACATAATTTCTCTAACAGCAAAACCACTCATATCAGAAAATAAAGATTGTATTAAAGGAGAATTTTCATAGTCTCTTTGAGTGACCATGCTACCGACTTTAATGTAATCTTTTAATTCTTCTATTTTTCCAAGGTTGAGCAAGGATAAATCAATCATTCGATCGTAATCCTGATTCATCTTTTTAAGCCAAAAACCACCAGCAACAATTACGCTTCGTTCACTAGATAATAAAGCGTAAGCTTCATCTAATGACTTAGCTCTAATAAACTCTTTAACCTGCATACTATTTCCTTTCCTTTTTTAGTAGGTTTATGTAATCCTCATGGGTATCAATATCATTTAAAATATTTGGATCATTGACTTCAACTTTGGTAAAACCATGTTTATTTCTAAATTCTTTTAAATTTGATTCACTGCTCATCGATAAAAGTTCATTGACCAAGGAATAAGAAATATAAAGAGGGTGACCATCTTTATTCTTATAAGAAGGACATCTTATATCACCAGTACTAGAAAGAAGTAATTCAAAAGTACTCGGTTTAACAAATGGGCAATCACCTGGAAGAATAAAAAAGTCGTTTTTAACTCTTTTCACTCCTTTTAAAACTGATGAGAACATCCCTTTCATGTATGATTCATTATGGACAATTGTAATGTTTGAAAAACTATTTAATGAATTTACAGTATCGTCGTGATAGTGACCGGTCACAACATAAAGATTATTAACAAATGGTAAAATAGACTTAACCGTGTGAACAATCATCGGTTCACCTTCAATAAGAGAAATCATTTTATTTGCTTTTGCTCGAGTTGAGCATCCACCACAAAGAACAATTCCGTCAATCTTGGTCATATTTAATGCACTATTAGTTTAAAAGAAATACGCGCTTCTTTCAATAAAAATAGTACTAGTAATGTATGTTAAGACTATATACACTCACGCACACAAGGTTTATTAAAATGATAAATGTTTGATTTATAAAAATGTAGTTCAAAAATGTTAATTACCAATTTAGTTCTTCTTTTCGCTATAATGTCTAATGGTTTCATAAAGAAAGGAAAAATATGAGTAGATATGTTGTATCGTTAGGTGGCAATGCTCTCGGTAAAAACGCTGAAGAGCAAAAAGAACTTGTTAAAATCGCCGCCAAAGAAGTTGTTGAACTTATTAAAAATGGCCATGAAGTTGTCGTCATTCATGGTAATGGGCCACAAGTGGGAATGATCAATTTAGCTTTTGAAGAATCCACTTCTGCACCGGACATGCCATTTCCAGAATGTGGTGCGATGAGCCAAGGATATATTGGCTTTCATCTTCAAAACGCTATTGAAAATGTGTTAAAAGAGCAAGGAATTGCAGCAAATGTTGCAACTGTAGTCACACAAGTCCTTGTTGATAAAGATGATCCGATGTTTAAAAACCCAACAAAACCTGTTGGTAGTTTTTATTCAAAAGAGAAAGCAGATGAACTAGCTAGAACAAAAGGATATGTGATGAAAGAAGATGCGCAAAGAGGTTATCGAAGAGTCGTCCCATCACCACTTCCAATCGATATCATTGAAAAGAATGTAATATCCACTTTGGTTAGCCATGGAGATATCGTTATTTGTGCTGGTGGAGGCGGAATCCCAGTCATTAGAGAAGGAGATACTTTAACTGGTGTCGCCGCAGTTATTGATAAGGATTATGCAAGCGCTAAAGTGGCGGAATTAGTAAACGCTGATTATCTAGTTATCCTAACAGCGATTGATAACGTCTATATCAACTACAAGAAACCAAATGAAATTAAACTAACAAACGTTTCACTCGAAGAAATGGAAAGCTATTTACAAACCGATTATTTTGCTAAAGGTTCAATGTATCCCAAAGTGAACGCTTGTGTTAAGTTTTTAAGACACTGTCCAGGCAAAAAAGCAGTGATTGCAGCGTTAGAAAATGCTCATCTAGCGTTCGATGAAGAATCAGGAACAATTATAAAATAATTTATCTTCATCTACTATTTACTATATAATGAAATTGAAAGAAGGTTTTTAAAATGAAAAAAATTAAAGTTCTCTTGCTTACAGCAGTGACAGCCTTAGGTTTAATTGGTTGTGGAAACACAAATAAAAACGCAGCGAATTTAGATCTTCCAAAAGGTGGAGTAACTCTTGATGTTACCAAAAAAGAAGATGTTCAAGCTGTCAGCGCAAATCTTAAAAAAGCGTATGCAGAAACCTATAAAAATTTAGATAGCTTAGGTTTTGATCTCGCTCTAGAAAAAACAAACTTCTCCTATTACATGGCAGGCCCAATGGAGCTTATCGAAATTGATGGTCAAACTGAAAGAAATGGTTCTATTGAAGTCAATGTTAAGGATTTAACTGCTTCTATTTCAGGAGCCGTCAGTGGACTTGCTGGACCAGTTAAGGATATCAAGGCTTCCGCTGGGGTTAAATTAGGTGGAACTATTTCCGCTAAAGGAAGTATTCCTTGGGTAAAAATTAGTGGTACTGAAGAAAAACCAGTAATGGAACCAGTTACAAAAAATGTTGAATATTCCTTAAGTTTGGGCAATGTCAGCGCCAATGCGTATGTCAGCGACCTTGCTCTTTACCTTGATGTATCTAATTCAGGCATCCAAAGCCTCAGCAACAAAATCGATACTATTCTCAAAAAAGTAAATACTGATTTTGATTTAACAAAATTAGGTGTCACTATTCCGAACATTAAAGAAATAATCGATGGATTTATGAAAACCACCGGCGGAAAAACTAAGTTTGATTTTTCTAATTCTGTAAAAGACAAAGAGAGGGTTTTATTACCAGCACTTGATTCAACTACGTCTGCATCGATTGATAGTGTCATCGATGGATTACTTGCAAGTATCTCCGTTGAAGGCGAAGCAAAATTACCAGGCACATATGTTTTTAAATCTTATAGTGATGGCCGTTTTGGATTGAAAGTTAGTTTTAACAAGGAAGAAATCAAGAAATTACTCTTATCATTTGATGATAAGGCTAGTGAATCCGTTAGTTTACTTTCTAAACTAGACACATCATTCACTTTTGTCTTCGATGCAAATAGCCGCTTATCTTCTTTAAAAGCCGGCTTAAGTTTAGCTCTTGATTACACAGATGAAATTCTCATTAATAAGGAAGATAATCCTTTTGGAAAAGGTGTTGCAGTAAAAATCGGTTTAGACACTGGTGTCAGTGCTTCACTAAGTTTTGACAAAGAAGTTAAACTCCCAAGTGATTTATCTTCATACAAAGAATTACAATAATACATTGCACAAAAATGTAATAAGAAGTGGTCGTACGATCACTTCTTTTTTTGTAAATTCTATAAAATCTATGGTGGTTTACTATTTTTTACCACTAATCTTAGATTTAGAGCCTTTCTATGGTTAACACTATAAGATGAATAAAATACATTTTACAAACAAAAAATGAGTGCAATCACTAAAGAAAGCACTCAATTTCTTAGTTGTTAATAACTACACTATTTAATGACTAAAACTTTAATAACGCCTTCCAAAGAAGAGATTGTTTCTCTTGGACAGAGGTGGTCTAAATTATTGCTATTTTCAAATTCAATAACTGTCGCACCGTATTCCCCTTTAATACCAGTCTGCATCTTGAAGATTTCTTTATTAGCGTTTCTAACTGCATCAACGATGTGATCTGGTAACCCTTCTATGGCTTTGTGTAAGACAACCATTCTTTTGTGAACTTTTTTGCCTAAATCAATTCGAGGATAGTTCACAGAATTAATGATATTCCCTTCTTCTAGATACTCCATAATTTCAGAAGCTGCCATTGAGGCACAATTATCCTCTGCTTCTTCTGTAGAAGCTCCTAGATGTGGAATAGCGATAACTTCATCCATATTCGCTGTCTTGTAGTTTGGAAAATCAGTAACGTAGCGGCGAACTTTCTTGCTAGATAGAGCTTCTTTTAAATCATCATCATTAACGATTGCATCTCTAGCGATGTTGATAATAATAACTCCATCTTTCATCTTATCGAATGCTTCTTTATTAATCATTCCACGAGTGGAATCCAACAAAGGAACATGAATGGAAATGTAGTCTGAAAGAGCGAATAATTCATCATTAGAATGAACAATTTTAATATCTTTTGGAAGGAGATAACCATTTCTTTCAATAGTGGCTTCGCTTGGTTCCACAGCGACAACATGCATTCCAAGGTAACCCGCTACTTGAGCCACAAGAGCGCCAACTGCACCTAAACCAATAATTCCTAGTGTCTTGCCTAATATTTCAGTTCCTGCAAAAGCAGATTTGGCTTTTTCAACTGTCTTGTTGATATTATCGTCATTTCTATTATCTTTAACCCAGTTAATGCCACCGGAGATATCTCTCGCCGCTAAAAGCATGCTAGCAATAACTAATTCTTTAACAGCATTAGCATTAGCGCCTGGAGTATTAAAAACCACTATCCCTTCACTAGCGTAATCCGTAAGAGGGATATTATTAACACCTGCCCCAGCTCTTGCTACACAAAGAACGCTTTCTGGAAGTTTCATCTCGTGCATTGCTGCACTTCTAACCATTACTGCAGTCGCTTCGTTTAAATCTTCTGTTAGGGAATAATCATTAGTAAATGTCTTTAATCCAACAGTGGAGATTTTATTCAAACAAAATACTTTTCTTTCCATATAACTCACCTATTTTGTATGTTCGGCTTCAAATTCTTCCATATATTTGATTAACGCTTTAACCCCTTCAATTGGCATAGCGTTATAAATAGAAGCTCTCATTCCACCAGTTGAACGATGTCCTTTTAGATTAGTAAAACCATATTTTTTGCTTCCTTCAATAAATTCAGCATCAAGGGCATCATCACCAGTTCTAAAAGTAACATTCATAAGCGAACGATATTCTTTATCGACATATGGGTGGAAAATTTTACTTTTCTCTAAATAGTCATAGAGTAGTTTGGCTTTTTCTTCGTTTAGTTTCTTTCTAGCTTCTAATCCACCTGTTTTTAGTAACCATTTAAAAACTAAACCACAAATGTAGATGCCATATGTCGGTGGAGTATTATACATCGAACCATTTTCGCTATGAGTTGTATAACGTAAATAGACAGGGGCTTTTGAATCTGGTTCTCTTGTTAGTAAGTCATCTCTAATAATACAAATAGTGACTCCAGCAGGACCAACATTCTTTTGTGCACCGGCATAAATCATTCCAAATTTGCTAACATCAATTGGTTCGCTCAAGAAGCAACTAGACATATCAGCGATCAAGGGAATATCACCAGTATTAGGATATTCTTTATACTTCGTTCCAAAAATAGTGTTATTGTCACAAATGTAGACATAATCAGCATCTTTTGAAAACTTTAGATTTTTAACATCAGGAATGTAGGCAAAGTTTCTATCTTCGCTAGAAGCGATGACATTTACTTGGCCAAATAATTTAGCGTCCTTAATTGCTTTCTTGGTCCAAACACCTGTATTGATGTAATCAACAACATGGTTAACCATGAAGTTCATTGGTATCATTCCAAATTGGAGTGTTGCACCACCCTGGAGGAATAATACTTTGTAATTGTCTGGAATATTGAGCAGTTTTCTTAAATCCTCTTCTGCTTCATCGATAATTTGTTGATAAATTTTGGAACGATGAGACATTTCCATAACAGACATGCCAGAACCTTTGTAATCTAGCATTTCATCCGCAGCGGTTTGTAATACTTCAAGAGGAAGCATTGCTGGACCGGCGGAAAAGTTATAAATTCTTTTCATAAGAACTCCTTTCAATTATTTATTATTCTCTTTGCTTCGAGATAATAACGTTTTTCATTTGCGTGCCCTAAAGAGAAAGATTTTCTCGGAAGGACGCGATCTTCAGCGATGTAATCAAATAAATCATCTTTAGTAAGCGCTGGCATGGTTATTCCAACACAATTTTTATTTGAATTGACCACTAGTTTTAATTGATCTTCATCATGAACAAAGTCAATAGTCACTTCTTTATGTTTAGACAAATAATCATCTAAAAATGTTTGAACGTTTAAATAAGCAAGTGGGGCGTTTTTAAATAGGGAAATGGTTTCAACACTATTATTTGGTAAATAGATATCATGTTCTATTTCGTGCCCACTGCAGGAAGCTTTTAATTCATCAACAAAAGAACAATCAACATTGAACAAAACACGATGGATGGGTTCGAATATGATTCCTTCATCATACAAGTTATTTGCTTCCACAAGAGCGTATCTAGCGGGGTGATTTTGTCTTTCTTCCATAGACAAATCTTTCTTTATCAGTTCCCAGTGTGCTTTTGCTGTTGCTAGGGAGTGGTTCCCATCACCAACAAGGAACAATAAACCATTATTATTATCCTTGTATAAATCATTAAATTGTTGAATCACCTCATCAATATTACTGACCTTATAACCTCTGATATGGCCGCCATTCATATTGAGCTCAAAATCATAAATTTTAGGTAAATTGGCCCTGTTTTGATATAGTTTTTCAACAATTGAACGTTTTTTATCATCGAATAGAAGTAAGATATGAGGCAGTTCAATCTTAGCGTCTTTTCTGATTTTTAGTCTTGGAGGAATCCTTTCCACAATCGTGGCTTCACTGGCTCTAATCGGTGTTTTACTTCCCTTCTCATAGGAGTAATCTTCTAAGTCAACACTGAGGATTAAACCTAGTCTTCTTGTCCCATAAGAAGTGGTTCTTTCAACAAGGACAAAGCATTCACCAATGTCTTGCAAAACATTATCATTCAAATATTTTTTAATATTAGAATTTATCGTTTTAATATATTCGTCTTCATTAACATAACCTAAATACGCTTCAGGAAAAATCATGTGGAAAGTGCTTGGTGAATTTTTTATATAATCACGAACTTCATCCCAATAGTATTTTTGAGAGGTGTATTGATCGCACGCTATTACGGCATATTTATTCATGTCCACATCTTTGTTTGGAAGTAAGATGTGAGGGGCGTGAACTGTGCTCTTAATAGACATTAAATGACTCCTTGAGCTAGCATTGCGTCATATACTTTTAAAAATCCACTTATGTTAGCGCCTAGTGCTAAATTCTTAGGTTGTCCGAATCTGACCGCTGTATCGTGACATTGTTTGAAGATGTTCTTCATAATTCCTTTGAGTTTTTCATCAACTTCTTCAAATGTCCAGGATAGATGCATTGCGTTTTGACTCATTTCTAAACCAGAAACTGCAACGCCACCTGCGTTCGAGGCTTTTCCAGGTGAGAAGAGAACATCATTATTATTAAAATATCGAATCGCATCAACATCGCATGGCATATTCGCGCCTTCTGCGACCATGTAACAACCATTTTTCTTTAGTAGTTCAGCGTCCGCTAAATGGATTTCTCCTTGCGTCGCGCATGGCAATGCAATCTCACAAGGAACTCCCCACATTGCATGAGGATCTTTGTTATAAGTTGCTTCTGGGTGAACCTTTATATATTCTCTTGAGAACATTCCTTTTTCTTTGGAAAGTTTGACAATGAGATTAACATCTAAACCTTTTGGATCATAGACATATCCTTCAATATCGCTCATCGCCACTAAGATAGCGCCCAATTGATGAGCTTTCTCCGCGGCCATTCCACCAACTTTCCCGCAACCTGAAATGATAATTTTTCTTCCTTTGAAATCCTTATCAAAATATGTTTTTAGCATCTCTTCTGCAAAATATAATAAGCCGTAACCGGTGGCTTCTGGACGGGTTAATGAACCGCCATAAGAAATACCTTTTCCTGTAAAGACACCGGTAAATTCATTTTGAAGTTTTTTATACATTCCAAACATGTATCCAACTTCTCGAGCACCAAAGCCTAAGTCTCCAGCGGGAACATCAGTATTCGGCCCAATGTGTCTATATAGTTCACTCATAAATGCTTGGCAGAATCTCATCACTTCAGCATCACTTTTTCCTCTTGGATCAAAATCAGCTCCACCTTTTCCACCACCCATTGGTAATCCAGTCAAACTATTCTTAAAAGTTTGTTCAAATCCCAAGAATTTTAAAATTGATAAATTGACAGATGGATGGAATCTCATACCACCTTTATAAGGACCAATTGCACTATTGAATTGAACACGATACCCGGTGTTAACTTGAATCTTTCCTTTGTCATCAACCCAGGAAACTCTCATCTGAATAATTCTTTCTGGGACCACTAATCTATCTAGGATAGCATTAGCCTCAATGCGTGGATCTTTATCTACTAAAAAATCCATTGAATCAAAAAATTCTTCAACAGCAGAAACAAATTCAATTTCATTTCCGTAGCGGCGTTTAATGTCCACTAACAAGTTGTTTAAATATGCACTTTTGTACATGGTAGTTCTCCTTTTTTGGTCAAGAAAACGAAAAACTCCCCCTATAAAAGGAAGAAGTTTTCAATTTCTCTTTTTATTTGCATTTGCAAAAAATAGAATACCATTTAGTGGCCATCTTAGCAAGTTTTTGCCAGGTCTAGTGGATACGAAAACGTTTTATTTAAATACTAATAGTATTAGTATTTTATCATTTTTTAATTCTTTTTTTATCCTTCCATTTGTTATAGACGCGTGGATAGTATTCTCTCCAAATGTTTTTAACATGTTCTTTGGAGTAAAAAATTGAGATGTCCTTACTATTATTAGACATTGCTTGATAGTAACTTGAATCGGTTGATAATCTTTTGATTTCACAATCAAAGGATTCGACATCGATTCCTTTCGCATACTTCTCAAAAAGAATCTCTTTATATAAATCTAAATCTCTTAAAAGAATGGGTTTAAAAGAATTAACAGCTTCTAATATTGCCATTGGAAATAGTTCACTTAAAGAAGGCATAAATAGAACATCTGACAAATTATAAATATCGTTCATTTCCACTCGTGGAATTATTCCTAGAAACTTAACATTTTGAGGTGGATTATCAACAATTGCTTTCAATTCTTTATATCCATCAGTCATCTTGCCAAAGGAAAAACCACCAGCCCAAATAAAACAGATATCAGGGTTCCTTTTTGCTACTTCAACAAAATCCTTAACACCTTTTCTAGTTTGGACTTGACCACAACCCATCACTACGAATTTATCAAGAGGGATGCTGTATTTTTTTCTAATTTTATTTCTAGTAGCGTTATCGACTTTGTGAAAACTTTCATGATCAACAAAATTAGGAATATAAGTAATATTTTCCTTTTTAATGCCTAATTCCACTAGTGGGGGGATAAAAGAAGGATTAACCACCACTATTTCGTCCGCGCTTTTATAGAAATTAACAACGTATTTTTTAAATACTTTAAATAGTAATTTTGGTAATTTAATTGAACCATCTAATGTCGTGGGGATGAAATGAACATACGCCACATTGACATGATGTTTATTGAATCTAAGCCGATATTGAGGATTGACGGTGTGAAAGTGATAAATATCAAACTTCGAAGAATGTGAATTGATTGAAACGGTGAATAAATCATCACTTTCCTTAACTAAGGCCACTTGTTCTAGGTATGCTGAACCAACTCCTTGGCCATCAACAGAAGTTGCTTGCGAGAGCATATTAATTTTTAATTTTTTCATATTTTAATTGTAAATGTTTTATAAAAAAATTAAATAACATTTCTTTCAAACAGCACGTGTGCGCATTATAATATAAACACTTTTTAAGAATGAAAGGAGTTAAAAAATGATTAGCAAAAAATTAGCAATAGATGTTCTAAATGAGTCGTTGTCCACTGGTGCAGATTACGCCGAAATCTTTTTTGAAGATTCTCATAGTTTATCTATTTCAATTGAAAATGGAAAAGTTGACACATCTTCTTCTACTTCCCTATGTGGAGTTGGTTTACGTTTATTAAAAGAAAATCAATGTGTGTACGGCTACACTAATGATTTAACAAAGAAAGGATTGCTCTCACTAGCGGCCTCTTTAAAGAAGTCATTCAATGGTGAACGCATAGTGACAGTCAATACACTTGAAATGGTCAGATGTAAGAATAGAAACATCATCAAAAAGAGTTATGACGATGTAACTAGAGAAGAAAAAATAGCCTTGATTAAGGAGGGCACATCTGCGATCGAGGAACTGAAAGATCCAAGAATTGTTAGATACATCGGTGGTTTTAGCAATAGCCATCGTATTGTCGCTATTTATAATTCCAAGGGTAAATGGTTCACAAGAGATACTGAATTTGCTCGTTTATATTACAGTGTCATCGCTATGAATGAAAAAGGAATTGAAACTGGTTTTGAAGGACCTGGTTGTCAAGAGGATATTTCCTTCTTCCATAGTGATAAGATTAATCCGAGAAAGTCAGCGCTTAAAGCTGCAAAAGTTGCGTTGATGTTACTAGACGCTAAAGAGTGTCCCAGTGGCTTAATGCCAGTTGTTATTGGAAATGGTTGGGGTGGAGTATTGTTCCACGAATCATGTGGCCATCCACTTGAAGCCAGCGCTGTTTCAAAAGGATTGTCCTGTTTTACAGGAAAAGAAGGCGAATTCATTGCTTCTCCACTAGTCTCAGCAGTGGATGATTCCACTATTCCAAATGCTTGGGGAAGTATCGACATCGATGATGAAGGTAACCTTGGAACGAAACGTCAGTTAATTAAAGATGGCGTTTTAACAGATTTCATGATTGATGATTTTAATGGTAGAAGAATGTCAAGAGAAGGCAATGGTGCTTGCCGTAGACAAAACTACCGCTACTGCCCAACTTCTAGAATGAGCAATACATATATTTGTAATGGAAAATCTACTCCAGAAGAAATTATTGCTAGTACAAAATTAGGTTTGTACACAGTTGGTTTCAATGGTGGTTCAGTCGATCCATCAACAGGTGAATTTAATTTCGGTTGTTCAGAAGCTTATATCATCCGTGATGGAAAAATCTGTGAACCAGTTAAGGGTGCAACTTTAATTGGCAAAGGTTTTGAAATATTAAAGAAAATCGATATGGTCGCTAACGACTTAGATTTAGGTCAAGGTATCTGTGGTGCCGCTTCAGGATCAATACGCACAAACGTTGGTCAACCCACCATTAGAGTCAGTGAAGTAATGGTCGGTGGCCAGGGAGGAGAACTAAAATAATGAAATACGAGAAATTTTTTGAATTAGCAAAAGAAGCGGGGATTGAAGAATCACAGCTCTATATTTCTAGATCCTATTCTCTTTCATTTTCTTTATTCCATAGTGAGGTAGATAAATATTCAACCTCAACTTCATTAAGAATTTTTGCTCGAGGTATTGTTAAAGGTAAGGTTGGAACCGCTTCCTGCGATGTTTGGGATCTAAATAAGGCTAAATACCTAGTGGAAGAGATTGTTAGAAACGCAAAAATTATCGAAAATGACGATCCTGCTTTTATCTTTGAAGGCTCTCCAAAATATAAGAAAATTTCAACATTCAATAAGGAATTAGCTACGATTTCAATCGACGAAAAAATGGCAAAGCTTCATGAAATTGAACAAGCAATTAGAAATTACGATTCAAGAATAGTTGAAGTCCAAACAGTACAATATTCTGAGTCAGAAAATGCTTTGACAATAATGAATTCAAAAGGTCTAAAACTAGTGCAAAAATCCAATTATTTCGCCTATGTTGGTGTCGCTTTAGCGAGTGAAAACGGTCAAGTTAAATCTGGTTATGATGTATTTTTAGACAATGATTTCCATAAGTTTGATGTCCAAAAATTAGCTAGTTCCATTGGAAAAATTACCGTGGAACAATTAGGTGGTGAACCATGTTTAACAGGTAAATATAGAATTGTTCTATCTCCTGATGCGGTTAGTTCACTAATCGGGGCTTATATTTCTAATGCTGATGCTGAATCAATTCAAAAGAACGCATCCTTATTCGTTGGAAAACTAAATACCAAGGTAGCTTCTAGAAAGGTCACAATTGAAGATAAACCGCTCTTGAGAAGTATTTTTGCAAGATGGTTTGATGATGAAGGTGTTGCAACATATAATAAACCAATCATTAAAAATGGTGTCTTACAAACGTATCTATATAATTTGACCACTGCCGCAAAAGATGGTGTTAATTCTACCGGAAATGCTTCTCTTGGAGCAAAGATGTCAGTTACTCCATTTTATCTAACAATGAAACCAGGAAAGAAAACACAGGAAGAATTATTCAACGAAGTCGGTAATGGTGTTTATATCACAGACTTATCTGGATTAAATGCTGGATTAAATCCCCAGTCCGGAAACTTCTCATTACAATCAACTGGATTCTTAATCGAAAATGGTAAAAGAGGAAGACCACTAGATTTGATCACCGTCAGTGGTAACCTTTTAACTCTATTTAACGATATCTCTACAGTGGGTTCAGATGTTAAATGCTTCGGAGATGGAGTTTCTTGTCCAAGCGTCATAGTTAAAAAATTATCAATTACTGGTAAATAATTTTAAATATTTAAAAGTTGTGTCTAAACACATTTAAAAAGAATAGTTGTTAAATGCTGACACAACTTTTTTATTGCAATTATTTGGTTTTGAGGAGTTTCACGATTTTACCAAATCACAA